>Ga0209633_10001683_pt1 | contig 22301 bp, 22 predicted proteins | sample Cruoilmetagenom1_FD_187290 | JGI IMG/M metagenome (GOLD analysis project Ga0209633, IMG submission 187290) | Oil polluted marine microbial communities from Coal Oil Point, Santa Barbara, California, USA - Sample 1 (SPAdes) (version 2) | ecosystem: Environmental > Aquatic > Marine > Oil seeps ... | reverse complement strand
TCCTACTCGCCCGTCAGACGTTTTTTGAGATAATCGAGCTGGTCGAAATTGCCGTACTTAATGACAAGATAACCGGCTTCACCCGAGCCGGGTTTAACCTCCGCATGAAGACCAAGGGCTTCTGAAACCTCGCGCTCAAAGGCACGGGTGTCGGCGTCCTTTTTTGGGCCACGCGGCTTGGCGGCTACGGTGCCTTTTTTCTCCCTTGCCTGAACAAACGCTTCCACATCGCGGACACTCATCCCTTTTTCAAGGACATCGCGGGCAATTGTTTCCGCGTCGTCACGACCAATAAGGGCGCGGGCGTGACCTGCACTCAAGCGCGTTTCGCGGACCATTGCCTGCACGGGATCGGGGAGTTTTAACAAGCGCAATGTATTGGCCAGATGCGAGCGGCTCTTGCCGATGGTCTGGGCGAGGTCTTCCTGTGTATAATCGTAGCGGTTGATCAGCTCCTGATAGCCAAGTGCTTCTTCGAGCGGATTAAGGTCCGCACGCTGGACGTTCTCGATGATCGCGAGTTCAAGGACTTCTCTATCGCCAAGATCGCGCACGATAACCGGAATGCGAAGGAGACCCGCCTTCTGGGCGGCGCGCCAGCGGCGTTCGCCAGCGACGATTTCATAGTCTGACGGCAAACCTTTGACCGGCCTTACGATCAGGGGCTGAATGAGGCCCTTCTCGCGCAGTGAGTTTGCCAGTTCCTCCAGATCTTCCTCGCTAAATGTATGGCGCGGATTTAATGCACTTGGCCGCACCTGATCAACCGCTACGACACGTTGTTCACCTTCGCTTGGCAATTTTTGAGTTGCCGTTTTTGCGGGATCACCAATCAGCGACGCCAATCCGCGACCAAGGCGGGCGTTGTTTTGTGCTGCTGTTGCCATTTTAATTCCTCAAACTCGTTTGATTTATTTTTTCGGTTACCGCAATCTCAAACCAGCATGCAGCATTTTCCTGCATGATTGTTCGGTATGGGATAGCGGTTCGTTATGCGGCTCTCAGTTCCCTTTCGCGGTCTACGACCTCGGATGCAAGCTTGATATAGGCCTGGCTGCCCGGGCATTTCATGTCATAGAGCAATATCGGTTTGCCGTGACTTGGTGCCTCCGCGACACGGATATTGCGCGGAATATAAGTTTCGTAAACTTTGGGGCCGAAGAAGTTCTTCACCTCATTGGCAACCTCTGTTGAAAAGGATGTACGGGTGTCGTGCATGGTCAGCACAACGCCGTGGATCTCCAGATCTGGATTAAGCGTTGCCCGCACGCCTTCGATGGTGGCATGCAATTGAGATATGCCTTCAAGCGCATAAAATTCGCATTGAACGGGGACGAGTACCGAATTTGCCGCGACCATCGCGTTTATGGTCAAGGTACTCAGGGACGGCGGGCAATCGATCAGGATATAGGTATATGACGGAATATCGGGATGGCTCTGCTGGCCTGCGATCAATGCCAGCACCGCGTCGCGCATACGGAAGTTGCGGTTCTGCGCCGTAATGATTTCGGCCTCCAGTCCAACCAGATCGGAGTTTGCCGGTACGATAAAGAGGTTTGCCACTTCCGTTGGCAATGCGGCTTGCGCCAGGCTCGCTCGGGAACTCAAAATATCATATGTGGTTATGGTGCGGTCTTGCTCGGAGATGCCAAGCCCTGTGCTGGCATTGCCCTGGGAATCCATATCAATGATCAATACCCGCTCGCCGATGGCCGCGAGTGCTGTGCCGAGATTAATGGTCGTCGTTGTTTTACCAACGCCACCCTTCTGGTTGGCAATGGCCAACACGCGTAAATTGTCTTCGATGTGCGTGGTCATAGCCAGCACTCCTTTGTTATATCTTATTACCGCGCTGCCACTCGTGGCTAGCGCTAAGCCGCCCTCTCACCCACCCTAAGCCACCCATGGAAATTTACTGCAAGGGTATTTAGGGTGGGGCAGCGGGCCATGACGCAAAAACAACCAAGCTCAAACTGCCTTTAGGCTACTAATTTCGACAGATTACTAATTTCGACGATCTGCCCGTCTGGGTCCGTTCTGCTTTGATGCAGTCGAGCCTGAAAGCTCCATTCAGTTGCTGCCTCTTCAATTTCGCGTTCTGTTTCGCGGCCCTTTAAGAAGAGCGCCTTTGTATCTTCAGCAAATAAAGGAGCGGCGAACCCGAGGAGCTTGCCAAGTGGGGCAAGCGCACGCGCCGTAATACAATCAACATGTTTGAGTGTAGGCCTATCGGCCAGAGTTTCAATTCTCGCCTCGACTATTTCCACAGGGGTCCCAGTCTGGCGAGCGATATGACGCAGGAATGCACATTTTTTTCCATTAGATTCAATGAGTTGCACATTAACGTCATTGTGCTCACTTAAAAGGATCGCCAGTGTGAGACCTGGAAATCCGGCTCCTGACCCGAGATCTGCAAAATTTCGCGAATCAGTTGCATAGGCAAGAAGCTGTGCGCTGTCAGCGAAATGGCGCTGCCAGAGATGTTCTATGGTGGTTGGAGAAACAAGGTTTATGGCGCGGTTCCATTCGCGGAGGCAGTCCGCATAGATCTCTAGACGGGTCAGTGTTTCACGTGAAACTTCAAAGGCTGTTGCGAAATCATCGGCATTTTTGATGTTTATGCGATCGGCCTCATATGTTCTTCGATCTGTCATGCGGATTGGGCTTTTTCCCGCTCTATGGGCCGCTTTTTAAGAAAGGCGAGAACCAGCATCAATGCCGCAGGTGTCATGCCATCTATGCGGGATGCCTGGCCAAGGGTTAACGGCCTGTGTTTTTCAAGCTTTTGGCAGACCTCATTGGAAAGGCCTGATATGGCGCGGTAGTCAAAACCTTCCGGAATAATAACGTTTTCATCACGTTTGAAGGCGGCGACATCAGCTTCCTGGCGATCCAGATAAACGGCGTACCGGGCATCTGTTTCTATTTGTGCAAGATAGTGTGCCGGGATGTCGTCAATTTCCGGCCAAATGCTCTTTAGCTGGTCCAATGTAATGTCTGGATAGGAAAGGAGTTCGAAGGCTGAACGCCGTTTGCCATCACGATTGACTTTAAGACCATGTTTGTGGGCTTCATTTGGTGTGATGGTCAGGTTTTCGAATTTCGTTTTCGCTGCAAGCAGTGCGCACTCTTTGGCTTTGAAACTCCTGGCGCGCGTCTCTCCGACGCAACCGATATATAATCCAAGCGGTGTCAGACGCTGGTCGGCGTTATCTGCACGCAGGCGCAGGCGATATTCTGCGCGGGAAGTAAACATGCGGTAGGGCTCTGACACGCCACGGGTAACAAGATCGTCGATCATAACACCGAGGTAACCATCAATGCGGCTGATGATGAAAGTTTCGCCATTGCCCGCCGCTTTTAGTCCGGCGTTTATACCGGCGATGACACCCTGGGCCGCGGCCTCTTCATAGCCTGTTGTGCCATTAATCTGGCCGGCGAGGAATAGACCTTTAATTTTCTTGAGTTCCAATGTCGGGCTGAGTTCGCGTGGATCAACATAGTCATATTCAATGGCGTAGCCATGGCGGATGATAGCTGCGTTCTCGAGGCCCTTTATGGTTTTCAGAAAGGCTTCCTGAACGTCTTCAGCAAGTGATGTTGATATGCCGTTGGGATAGATTGTCGGATCATCCAGACCTTCTGGCTCAAGGAATATCTGGTGGCTTTCGCGGTCTTTAAAACGCACGACTTTATCTTCGATGGAGGGGCAATAGCGTGGGCCGGTGCTTTCGATCTGGCCTGAATAAATAGGTGCGTCATCAAGATTGCCAGCGATTATGTCGTGGGTCGCTTGAGTTGTATAGGTTATATAGCAGTTTACCTGGGGCGTTGTGATTTTGCTATTTAGAAATGAAAAGGGTGTTGGAGGCTCATCTCCGGGCTGTTCGCGCAAACCGTCCCAATTTATGGTGCTGCCATCAAGGCGTGGCGGGGTGCCAGTTTTCAGCCGCCCCATATTGAGGCCCAGTGCATAGAGCCGCTTTGCGAGGCCAATGGATGGCTTTTCATCAACGCGGCCGGCCGGAATTTTCTTTTTGCCAAGATGGATGAGACCGTTGAGAAACGTGCCTGTGGTTATGACGATGGCGCGAGCATGGATATTGGTACCATCACCAAGGATCAGCCCGGTTACCCTACTATCATCATCGACGATCAAATCGTCTGCCTCACCTTCGATAACATCAAGGTTTTCAATTGAATCAATTTCCTGCTGCATGGCGACGCGGTAAAGGGCGCGGTCAATTTGCGCTCGTGGGCCCTGAACGGCTTGACCTTTGGATTTGTTGAGCAGGCGAAACTGGATACCGGCCTTATCGGCCATGCGTCCCATCAAACCATCAAGGGCATCAATTTCGCGGACAAGGTGACCTTTGCCCAATCCACCAATTGCCGGATTACAAGACATCTCACCAATTGTCGCATAAGAATGGGTGACAAGTGCCGTGCGCGCGCCCATGCGGGCAGCAGCGGCTGCGGCCTCTGTGCCAGCGTGTCCGCCACCCACAACTATGACGTCATAGGCAATTGAACCGTTTTTCAGAGATTTTGATTTATCAGTCATTGTTTCCGCGTTTCTGCGTTTCCGCGGCGCTCGTTCAGCGCTCATATTTATCCAGGATTTGTGGTCATAGCCGATCGGCGGTCTTTGGTCCATCCAGATTCATGGATTGGGCCTATTTTGCAGCATTTCCCCATGAACTTCACGGCTAAAGTGAGTCCTGGAAGATTCAGGACTAGTCCGGGAATCCGTAATTGAGTTTTAGGAATCCTATATTTCGTTTTGGGAATCCTCTTCCCAGCAGCTCCTTTTGTTAGGAATCCTAAGGGGAATTGATTTCCATATGGAGCGTTTCACGTGAAACATTGAATCTTTTGAGTCACTTGTAACGTATCATTTGTGACGCATCACTTGTGACGTATCACTTGTGGCGCATCATTCGTGATTGGTTACTTTCCAATGCAGAAGCTGGAGAAGAGATCATCGAGAATATCTTCGACATCTATGCGACCAGTGATGCGGCCAATGGCACTGGCAGCCTGTCGCAGATCTTCAGCGCGCAACTCTAATTCCCGATCCGGGAATTCCAGAAACTGCGCCATAGCCTGATTGCATGCATTCAGATGCTCCCGGTGGCGAGCGCGGGTTATAACTGGTGCGTCATGGCCAGCCATTTGATCTGCGGCCTTTTGGGCGATTATATTTATCAGGTCAGCGACGTGACAACCTGATTTTGCAGAGATGCCGAGATTAATATGCGGCAAATGCAGTTTTTTATCAGGCTCCGCCAAGTCTGTCTTATTGATGATTGTAATAAGTGCCTGTCCATCCCTGTTGAGATCCTTAGGTGGTGGCTTGTGGGTGCCCGGTTTGGAAAGATCCATGACCCAGATAACAAGATTGGCATTTTTGGCATGTTTCAGGCTGCGCGAAATGCCTTCGCGCTCAATCTCAGAGATATCATCGGCGTCATGAATGCCCGCGGTATCCGTGATATGCACGGGCCAGCCGTTTAGATCGAGGAAGACTTCAATTGCGTCACGAGTTGTACCAGCAATTGGTGAGGTGATGGCTGCGTCTCGATTGGCCAGAGCATTAAGGATGCTGGATTTGCCGACATTTGGGGGCCCAGCCAGTACCACACGGAACCCATCCCTGATGATTTCACCCCTCTTCTGACCCTCAAGATGCGTTGAGATTTCTGATTTAAGCGTTTTTACCAGGTTTGCGGCAGCGTTTATGGCCTCAGGAAGAACATCCTCCTCATCAGAGAAATCTATTTCTGCTTCGATCAATGACTGAGCCTTAATCAGGTTATGACGCCATGCCTCATATATAGTGGACAGGCCGCCGCCCAATTGACGGAGTGCCTGATTGCGCTGGGCTTCAGTTTCCGCATCAATGAGATCAGCGAGACCTTCTGTTTCTGTGAGATCAAGTTTCCCGTTCTCAAAGGCGCGACGCGTAAATTCTCCGGGCTCGGCGGCTCGTAGACCTGGCTCATTGGCAAGCACGTCTATCAGGCCATTTATAACAGCGCGGCCACCATGAATGTGAAACTCTGCGATATCCTCGCCTGTGAAACTTTGTGGCCCTGGAAACCAGAGGATCAGGCTTTGGTCAATGATCGTTTCATCGGCTGGATTTTTGATTAAGCGAAGTGTTGCGGATCGTGGTTTTGGAAGCCTTCCCGTCAACCGTTCAATTGTGTTTTGAGCGGCCGGTCCCGAGATGCGTATGACAGCCACACCAGATTTTCCGACACCTGAAGAGAGTGCGAAAATGGTTGTTGGTTCAGGCTCAATTTCTGAGTTCATTTTCTGCAATCTGATGTTCTGGGTATGGCTCTGAATTGAGCTCTGTGGGGGGTGGATTTGGTCATCCGGGTGATACCCCAAAATTGGGGCTTTGAATATCGGAAAATTTGGGGGTTTTGGTTCGAGAATTGAGTCTTGGAAGATTCTGGAATCCGAAACTCTGTTTCAGGAATCGAAATTTTAGTTTTAGGAATCCTTTTTCTGCTCGCAGGAATCATCCTCCCCACCCCTCCCCTGGTTAGGAATCCTCCCGAATTTCCCAGAATGAAATCTGAATGTTTCACGTGAAACGTCGAATCTTTTGAATCACTTAAGGGTCCTCCCCTATCCTCCCAAGTCCTCCAATCCGAAATTTTTGGGCTTTTCCGCTTATGATCATATTTATTTTAAAAGTCTTTGTCGGGATCTTTGCTGGCCAATGCTCTCCGATTGGTGGACAGAATGGATTGAAGATCTTGTATCGTTTTTATGTGGATACAACTCGGAGGCTAAAAAGAGTGTTAGGTTGGGTGCACTTTGGTGTCTCTTTTTTGGGTGAAATTTATTGTATCAGGAGTGACAATTGTTTGAGGGTTTTGAGACAAAACAGATCAAGGTTTCAGGTGCTGAGATCCATTTGAAAATTGCGGGTATCGGTCCACCGCTTCTACTGTTGCACGGCTATCCCCAGACCCATGTGATGTGGCACAAATTGGCACCGTATCTGTCAAAGCGTTTCACTGTGATTTTGCCGGATCTGAGAGGTTATGGAGACAGCTCCAAACCCGCATCTGTTGACAATCATGAAAGCTATTCAAAGCGCGCCATGGCTGATGATCAGGTTGAGGTGATGGCTCAGCTCGGATTTGAAAAGTTTTCAGTCGTTGGCCATGACCGTGGCGGTCGTGTCGCCCACCGTATGGTGCGGGATTACCCAGCGCGCATTGAGAAGATTGCAGTTCTCGATATAGCGCCTACAGCCTTAATGTATGGTCAGACGGATAAGGCTTTTGCCACTGCCTATTATCACTGGTTCTTTCTCATTCAACCTTCCGGCTTGCCGGAACGGCTGATTGGAGCTGATCCTGAGTTTTATCTCTCATACAAGCTTAATGCCTGGTGCAAGACTGAGGGAGCAATATCTGGAGAGGCATTTCTGGAATATAAACGCTGTTTTTCAGATCCGCAGGTTATTCATGCAAGTTGCGAGGATTACCGGGCTAGTGCGAGTATTGATCTTGAGCATGACCGGGCCAATGAGGGTGAGAAAATTGATCATCCATTAATGGTGCTTTGGGGTGCTTCTGGGTTTGTAGGTGCAACCTATGACGTAGTTGCTAGCTGGCGTGAGGTGGCGTCGGATGTGCGAGGACATTCAGTACCTGGCGGGCATTTTTTGCCGGAAGAAGCACCTGAAGAGACACTGAATGCATTGTTGGAGTTTCTGTAATCTCAAAAGAGAGATAACTATAGCGATGTAGGCGTTTCGCTGCGCGAAAAGCCTTTGAAAAGTGGAGTTGGGTTTCTACGAACTATGGTGAGCTCTCATCGCTTCTTTGAGGTTGGAAAGCTCTCAGCGATGCTTCGCATCGCCTGCCGCTCACGAGAAAAAACTATAGCGATGTAGGCGTTTCGCTGCGCGAAAAGCCTTTGAAAAGTGGAGCGGTATTTACCGCTCCACCTCATTAGAGTGCTAATATTTACGCTGATTTTGCGCGCGCAGGTTTACGGTTATTTGGCCGTCCGCCTTTTTGGTTACGGTTTTTGGCATTGCCGCCGGTTTTGGGGCCACCTCGTTTTTGGCCCGCAAATTTAGGCTTACGTCCATCACCATGCTTGGCCTCGCCAGGCTTGGCTCCGGTGCGCTTCTTTCCATTTGCATTTGTGCCGTCTGCCTGTCCATTTCTGGATTTCGCACCTTCGCCATGTCGTTTGTTATTTTGGCGTTCATTATTATCGTTGGCGGAGCTGAATGATGCGTCTCCTGCGGCGCGCAGAGCATCATTGCGGGCGGTTTTTGGCTTCCTTCTACGAGAATTCCTGGGCTTGCCGTTTGATTCAAGCCTTTCCTCGCGTTCAGCAGCTTGTGGATCTGCACGCGTATTAGAGCGGTGACCGCTCGGTTGTCCAGTGGAGCGCTGACGTCTGCGTGGCTCGGAACGTTCACTTCTATCGCGTGCTGGCTTGCGGCGCGGGTCTACACGACGTGGTGTTTTGATTTTTATATCAATCGCCAACTCATCATCATTACGGCGATCCACACTGTCGATAGCCTGTTTGGTCAAGCGCTCGATGGCGCGGAGGAGTTTGCGCTCCCCACCGTCACAAAGAGAAATAGCCGAACCCGTGGCACCTGCGCGTGCGGTACGTCCGATCCTGTGCACATAGGCTTCTGGAGTTTCAGGCAGATCAAAATTAATAACATGACTTACATTATCGACATCAATGCCGCGGGCAGCGATATCAGTTGCTACAAGCACGCGAATATTTGCATTTCGAAATGCATTAAGGGCCTGCTCGCGCTGGCGCTGGCTCTTATTGCCGTGAATAACGCCCGACTCAATACCATTGGCTTCAAGGTGAAGTGCAACACGGTCGGCACCACGCTTGGTGCGTGTGAATATCATCGTATGCTTTAAATCTTCGTTTCCAAGGAGTTCCGTCAGCAATGAGCGTTTCTTCTGGGTTTCGATAAAAATAACGCGTTGGTCCACCCGTTCTGCAGCTGATGAGACTGGTGTTACGGTCACTTCGACAGGATCGCTGAGAAATTCCTGGGAAAGACGTTTGATCTCGCGCGGCATTGTGGCTGAGAAAAACAGCGTTTGGCGATTCTTCGGCAAGCCGGATACGATTTGTCTAATGGGTTTTACAAAACCCATATCAAGCATCTGGTCTGCTTCATCGAGGACGAGAATTTCAGCGTCCCTTAAATTGGCAACGCCCTGCCTGATATGATCCTGCAAACGACCCGGGGTGGCGATGAGAATATCAACACCTTGAGAAAGTGAGCGGATTTGAGGACGTGCTGCGACACCGCCAAAAACGATTGCGACGCTTAAATTAAGGTTTTTGCCATAATTGCGGAAGCTCTGTGCAATTTGAGAAGCTAGTTCTCTTGTTGGTGACAGTACCAGCACGCGGCAACCTTTTTGAGGAGCCGGTTTTTTATTTTTCGCCAGGTGGTGGAGAATAGGAAGAGCGAAGGCAGCTGTTTTGCCAGTGCCAGTTTGAGCGATGCCGAGAAGATCCGCACCCTCCAGGAGGGCGGGTATTGCCTTGGCCTGAATTGGTGTCGGCGTTGAATAACCTTCGTGTTCGAGGGTTTTTAGAATTGTTTGGTCAAGACCAAGATCTGAGAATTGTATCACAGAATATCTTTCTTATATGGTCGCTAGAAATGCATGCGCAGGCCAACTGTCAGGCTGACTTACGAATACACATCGCAACGCTTCTTTGCGATGCCCTGCGTGTCCGGGGCATGTATGTTTGGATTTTTCTGGACGCTCAGCTTGGGAGGTTTTTCAATGCTCTCATTGTATATTGGAGCGACTGAATACCTCTTCACGCGGCTTAAACATCGATATGCGTTTGAATAACGCTTTGAGCTTCTCGCATGTTGCGGTGCACAAGTCAATAAATTCTTGAAAAGACGGGATTATGTTGGTTAGGCGAAGTCTGAAACTGGTGCAGAACTTAGCCAGTCATTGGAGCTGACAATATTTCCGCGGGACTGTTTGGATGTGATTTTTGCGACTATCTCATTCTGCCTAACAGGTGTGAGCAATAGCCCGGCCTGAGTGTCATTTTTCTCATTTTCCAGTCGCATATTACCAATCAGAGTGCTGGTCTCATCGTTCGCGTCAACAACCACGTTGAACAGACCGTAATAGTGCTCTGATACTTTACTAAAATAAAAGGCTTCGGCGGGATGATCCAGTTTGAGATGATTTTTGGCAATCAGCGCGAACACGGCACCAAACTCATAATGCCTGGTTGGGTTGATCTCCAGGTTTCTTAAATAGTCCAAAAGCATGGAGATGTTGTTCTTATATTTTCCGTTATCGAAATTGAAATTCGTCCGAGTAAACAGTTCCGCCAGTGATTTTGGCTCCTGTTTGGATAAATATCTGGTTACGAGGCCAAATATAATTACCATCAATATAACAAGTCCTAAAACGCCGGCTATAACGAAAAATCCGGCTTCTTTATTTGATATATCAAAAACTTCTTCTTCCATCATTAACTCCTCAGATGGTCTTTATTCGGCATCAGGAATTGGACACATTCTAATCCAGTCTGCTGAGCTCTTTACGGATCCGTTGTTCTGATGGGATCTGATTTTACCGGCTATTTCATTTTGAACTTCAGATGGCACGACCATTTTGATCCGAGCTTTGGTATCAGCGTTCTCTGCCTCCAGTTCCTCGATAAGTGCGGTGGAGTCATTGTGTTGGCTTATTATATCGCGAAACATCGAATTATAGCTGTCTGAAAGTTCAGAATAATAAAATGCTCCTGCGGCATTTTTCATGACGTGTTGGGTTTTTGCCAGAAGTGCGAATATTGCACCAAGTTCAATGTGACGCGCTGGATTTGCTTCGACAAAGCCGAGATAATTTAAAAGCGTTGTGAGAGCCTTATCTGCATGGCCAGATTGCAGAACCGGATCAATCTGGTGATTAATATCGGCCAGCGTATTTGGTGCCTTTTTATCGAAATACCGGTTTGCATATCTTATGGCAAAAAAGGCGAGGAATGCGAATAAGCCAACTGCGACAATAACCACGAATCCTGCATCTTTGTGGGAAATATCCGGCATGTTTTTACTCGTTTACTAAATTGGTATTTGATGATCAGGTATTCATTGAATCAAAGAAATCATCATTGGTCTTCGTTTGTTTTAGCTTATCGAGCAGAAATTCGATAGCGTCCAGCGTGCCCATTGGATTGAGAATGCGTCGTAGCACATACATTTTCTTGAGCTGTTCCTCTGTAACAAGGAGCTCCTCTTTTCGTGTTCCTGACCGCGCAATGTCGATTGAGGGGAATATGCGTTTGTCTGCAACTTTACGATCAAGAATAATCTCGGAGTTGCCAGTGCCTTTAAATTCTTCGAAAATAACTTCGTCCATACGACTGCCTGTATCGATCAATGCGGTGGCTATAATCGTTAATGATCCACCTTCCTCGATATTACGTGCAGCACCGAAGAAGCGCTTTGGCCTTTGCAGGGCGTTTGAATCAACGCCGCCCGTGAGAACTTTGCCGGAGCTTGGCACAACCGTATTATAGGCTCGGCCAAGACGGGTAATAGAATCGAGCAATATGACAACATCGCGTTTATGCTCGACCAGTCTTTTTGCTTTTTCTATAACCATTTCAGACACTTGAACGTGACGTGAGGGTGGCTCATCAAAAGTTGAAGAGATCACCTCGCCTTTAACCGAGCGTTGCATGTCGGTCACCTCTTCGGGTCGCTCATCGATGAGTAGAACGATGACGAAACATTCCGGATGATTTTGGGTTATTGAATGAGCGATGTTTTGCAGAAGTACGGTTTTACCAGTGCGTGGTGGTGCAACGATCAGTCCGCGCTGTCCTTTGCCCAGAGGGGCAACGATATCAATGACGCGGCCTGAGGTGTCTTTCAAATCCGGTTCAATGACTTCCATGCCAAGCCATTCGTCTGGATAGAGGGGGGTCAAACTGTCGAAATGAACTTTGTGACGCACTTTTTCGGGGTCATCAAAATTGATCGTACTTACTTTGAGGAGTGCGAAATAACGCTCGCCTTCTTTGGGGCTTCTGATCTGACCCTCAACCGTATCACCTGTGCGCAGAGCGAAGCGTCTGATCTGACTTGGAGAAACATAGATATCATCCGGGCCTGGCAGGTAGTTGGCGTCTGGTGAGCGTAAAAAGCCAAAGCCGTCAGATAGAACTTCAACCACGCCTACGCCGGTTATTTCCGTATCCTTGGCTGCAAGTTGTTTCAAAATCGCGAACATCAATTCCTGCTTGCGCATGGTGCTGGCGTTTTCGACTTCAACCTCTTCGGCAAAAGCAAGCAATTCGGTTGGGCTTTTGACTTTAAGGTCTGCGAGTTTCATCTCTAGCATTGGAGAACTCCGGATGGCTCATGTGTGCCATTGAATGGGAGGCAGAACGCCTCAATTGGGAAGGGATCAGGTGCCTGGAACAGGCGGATATCGGAAGATTGTCACGGGATGGGCTGATGCCGATTAGGTCCGCGACTCGAATGCTTATAGCAGAGCTTGTGAAAAAGTAAAAGATTTCACATCGTCCAAATTGTCTCACCCTTTTTATCATCCCGTGAAGGGGCAGGTGATCAGAATGGTTTCACGATAACCATGATCACAATGAGTATCATCAACAGGGTCGGTACTTCATTGGCAATGCGGTAATATTTTTCAGATTTCTGATTTTTATCATTGGCAAATGCCCGAACCCAACGGATTAGGTAATGATAAAAAATTGTCATCAAAATCACGCTGGTGAACTTTACTAAAAACCAGGGCTCAAACCAAAAATCCTGCAAATAGGCGAGGATGAGACCGGTAATCCATGTGATGACGCTGGCCGGCGCCATTATAATTCTGAGAAGTTTTGCCTCCATAATTTTGAAGGTTTCAGATTGCTTAGAGCCTTTTTCGGACTGGCAATGATAGATCAGGAGCCGGGGGAGATATAATAAACCTGCCATCCAGGAGATGACGGCAATCACATGAATGGCCTTAACCCAAAGCACAGATTATTTCTCCGCAAATTTCATTTAGCCGCGTATCCTGGCTATAAGTTGAGCAACATGTTCAGGCGGTGTTTGCGGTACAATCCCATGTCCGAGATTGAAAATAAAAGGCTTGCCGGACATCGTTTCAAGAATTTCATCAACACGCCTCATCAGTGCATCACCGCCGGTAACAAGAACCAGCGGATCAAGGTTTCCCTGTACCGCGCCAAGTGGGCAAAGCTCGTCGCGCATATAACTCAGGGGCAGAGAGGTGTCGCATGAAACTCCGTCTACTTTGGTTTTCTCAATAAAGGTTTTATATCCTGGACCGGCACCGCGGGGAAAACCGATGACGGGAATATTTGGGTAACGTGATTTGATCTCTCGAACGATTCTGGCTGTCGGGTCAATGGACCATTTTTGAAATTCCTGGTCGGGCAGGTTTCCCGCCCAGCTATCGAATATCTGCAGGAGATTGGCGCCAGCCTCCACTTGACCGATGAGATACTGGCTCGAAATTTCAACCAGGAGATCAATTAATTTTTCAAAAACTTCTGGATTTTGGTAGGCGAATAGGCGCGTTACTGCCTGGTCAACAGAGCCTCGACCACCGATCATGTAGGTGGCGACCGTCCAGGGCGCTCCGCAAAAGCCGATGAGTGCAGTTTCTTTTGGCAAGGCAGATCTGATGCTTGAAACGGCTTCAAAGACGAGATTGAATTTATCACCAACAGCTTCAGGGTTGAGTTTGGCAAGGTCGATGCCTGATTTAATTGGATCAAGCCTTGGCCCCTCTCCCTCAACGAATTCAAGATGCTGGCCCAGTGCGTGGGGCACGACCAGAATATCTGAAAACAAAATTGATGCGTCAAAACCGAAACGGCGAATTGGTTGAAGGGTCACTTCGGTTGCAAATTCCGGTGAGTAGCAAAGATCGAGGAAGGAACCTGCTTTTGCCCGAAGCTCTCGATATTCAGGGAGATAGCGGCCTGCCTGTCGCATAAGCCATACTGGTGGGACATCTGCCGAGATGTTTTTAAAGGAGTTTAGTATGGTAAAATTTTCAGAGGAATTTTGGGACATGAAGGCGGCCCGCTACCTTTCTAATAAATATAATATATAGAATCTAATTATTTGTAGTTGTTTTTGTTAAGCGGTGAATTATGGAGATTATTTATTTTCCACGCTTCGTCAACAAGATGTTTATGGTGGTAAAAGTTGTACGCATTAATTCACATTGTGTGTGAGGCTGTTTGATAAAAATTATATAAGAGGCGTTAAGGGCTGATTTATACGCTTTTTTGAATGATTTCTGCAGATAAGTTTTTTCCAGGTTTTTTTAATAGGCTTTGGAAAAGCTGAGGGATATAAAATAATCCACGGGTAATGATAAAAGTGTTGAATTTGATGCTTGCGGGTGATGCTGTGGATCAATTCGAGATCTAATGTGTATAAATTTTGTATTGGTTCATGGTGCGGTGTCGGTCCGTTGATAAGTCGGGAGCTATCCACAATTGGCGAAAGAGTTACCAAGCAGTTTTCATCTTCATTTGATCTCGGATTCAACGGGTGAAACATTGGGTACAATTGCCAAATCTGTGGCAGTTCAATATCCGGATATGCGCGCGATTGAGCACTTTTATCCGTTGGTCCGCAATGAGCGGCAAATGGAGCGCGCGCTTGGAGAAATTGATGCCTCGCCTGGCATAGTGCTCTATACGCTTGTGAATGAAGATCTTAAAAACCTTCTTGAAGCAAAATGTCTGGAGCTTAAAGTGCCGTGCCTGCATGTTCTTGATAGAATTCTGCAGGTATTTGATTCTTATCTTGGTACCAAAAAGGCGCCAACGATTGGCGCTCAGCATCTTCTCGACAATGCCTATTTTGAGCGTATCGAAGCCTTGAATTTTGTCATGGCGCATGATGATGGCTGTCTGCCGGAAAACCTGGACGATGCGGACATAATTATTTTAGGTATCAGTCGCACATCGAAAACTCCGACTTCTATTTATCTTGCAAACAAGGGCTATAAGACTTCGAACCTTCCGATTGTTCCCGGTATTTCAATTCCTGAAGTCTTTCATGAGCCTACAACGGCCTTTATTGTTGGTTTGGTGGCCAGTGCAGACCGAATCTCCAAGATCAGACGTACCAGAGTTTTAACCATGGCTGACCGTGATCTTGATGATTATGTTGATCGCAATTTGATTGTTGAGGAGTTGATACATGCACGACGTTTATATTCAGAACTTGGTTGCCCGGTTATTGATGTGACGCGCCGGTCTATTGAAGAAACCGCAGCGACGATCTTGAGATTATATCAGGACCGGGAGGCTGATGTTTTCAGCGAATAATGAGATGAGCTTACCTTTCCCAAAAATTACAAAAGAAATTATTCTTGCATCATCAAGTATCAGCCGCAGGCAGATGCTGGAGGCAGCGGGACTGGAGTTTGGCATTCAATCGCCTGATGTGGATGAAGGCGCGGTTTTGGAAAGCTTTGAGAATAGCGATCTTTTGGCCTCTGATATCGCGGAAGTATTGGCGCGGGCAAAAGCTGAAACAGTCAGTGCCAGGTCAGGTTCGGCATGTGTCATTGGTGGCGATCAGATATTGTCATATGAAGGTAGAATAATTTCCAAATCAGTTGATCTTGATGCGGCTCGAAAGTTGCTCCTTGAGCTTAAAGGTAAAACTCATAGATTGCATTCGGCAGTTGCGGTTGCGGTGGATGGGGAAACGCGCTGGGCTCATGTCGAGACGGCGCATTTGCTGATGCGTGATTTTTCGCCGACATTTCTGGGGACCTATCTTGGTACGGTTGGTGAGGAAATATGCCGATCAGTCGGGTGTTATGAGCTTGAAGGGCTCGGGGTAAATTTATTCGATAAGATTGATGGCGATCATTTTACCGTTCGCGGCATGCCTTTAATCTCTCTCCTGAATTATCTTTATAGAGATGGAGTACTGGTTTAATGGCGGAGCATCTTAAAGCCTGCGTTATCGGATTTCCGGTGGCGCATTCCCGGTCGCCGCTTATTCATGGATTTTGGCTGGAAAAATACGGTATTGATGGCGAGTATTTAAAGGAAGAAATCGGTCGGGAAGATTTTTCCTCCTTCATCAAGTCGCTTGGATCGCGAGGATATGTGGGAGCGAATGTTACGCTACCTCACAAGGAGGCGGCGTTGGATTGTGCTGACCTTGCTGATGAGGCAGCTAAAAGCGTTGGGGCGGCCAACACTTTATGGATTGAGGGAGATAAATTATGTGCCTCAAACACAGATATTTATGGATTTATGACGCATCTTAAATTGAGCTCGCCGCAGTGGGACGATCGAAAGCGACCGGTAGCGTTTCTCGGAGCGGGAGGTGCGGCGCGAGCCGTTATTCGCGGCCTGCTTGACCACGGTGTTCCTGAAATACGGATTTTTAATCGCACAAAGACGCGGGCGGAAGCGCTCAAGGTTTTTTTTGGTGAACGATTACACGTTTATGATTGGGAGGACCGGTCTGAAATGCTGAACGGTTGTGGTCTTCTCATTAACGGTACCCAACTTGGCATGGCGGGTGGTGTGGCGCTTGACATAGATCTGGCGCGATTGCCTGGTGATGCGACCGTTTTTGACATTGTTTATACGCCGCTTGAAACACCGCTTTTAAAGTCAGCCGGCCGACTTGGTCTTACAACGGTCGATGGGTTGGGTATGCTTTTGCATCAAGCGGTTCCTGGTTTTGAAAAATGGTTTGGTGTGCGGCCCGAGGTCACAAATGAGCTAAGAGCGTTGATCGTATCTGACCTTGAGGCGGCGCAATGCTGATAGTCGGTTTGACAGGTTCAATTGGTATGGGGAAGTCAACTGTCGCCGAGTATTTCATAAAGCGCGGTATTGCGGTGTTTGATGCGGATGGGGAAGTTCATCGGCTTTATGAAAATGAAGCCGTGCCTTTAATTGAGAACGCGTTTCCGGGCACGACAAATTCGCAGGGTGTTGACCGGGTTAAGCTCGGACTGGCACTTAAAGGCGAGGCGCGTGCCTTTGCAAAGCTTGAAGCGCTTATTCATCCCCTGGTGCTGATGGGACAACGTAAATTTCTTGAAAACGAGCGTGATCGCGGCTCGGAGATCGTTGTTCTTGAAATTCCACTTCTTTACGAAACTGGTGGGGAGGAAAAAGTTGATCTTGTGATTGTTGTAAGTGCTGACGCGGAACAGCAACGGATGCGGGTTTTGGCGCGGCCCAATATGAGCGAGGAAAAATTTGAGCATATATTAAGCCGTCAACTGGCGGATAATGAGAAGCGCCGACGTGCGAACTATGTTGTGGATACGAGTAGGACAATCGACGATACCTATCTGCAGGTGGACATGATTATTGCTAGGTTGAAAAATCAAAAAGGTGATGTGTTTGAGAGTTGGTGGCGACATCACTGACCACACTCATTTTGTAACGTGATCTGAGGAACTGCATAATGCTTCGCGAAATTGTTCTGGATACGGAGACGACGGGGCTTGACCCGAAATCAGGTCACCGGGTGATTGAGATCGGCTGTGTCGAGCTGGTTAATCACCTGCCCACTGGCGGGGAATATCACGAATATATAAACCCTCAACGCGATGTGCCGCGGGAGGCTTTTGCCATTCACGGGCTCTCGACGGAAATGCTTCTGGACAAACCGTTATTTGGTGATCTTGCGGATGGTTTTCTTGAATTTATTGGTGACGCCCAATTGATCATACACAATGCCAGTTTTGATATCGGCTTTCTAAACTGGGAGCTTTCAGCGGCCGACCGTCCAAACATTGATATGGGGCGCGTGACTGATACATTGGCAATAGCGCGGCGCAAACATGCGGGTAGTCCAAATAATCTCGATGCGCTTTGCAAGCGATATAAAATCGACAATTCATCGCGAGAAGTGCATGGCGCGCTTTTGGATAGTCAGCTTTTGGCAGAAGTTTATCTCGAGCTTATTGGTGGTAAGCAGTCGGAACTCGGGTTGAGTGCCGAGGGGCAGCAATCATCGGGGGGCATTGAGCGTGCGGTGAAGATTATCCAAAGGCCAAATCCATTGGAGCCGCGGATATCGATTGAAGAAGCCGCGGCCCACTGTGAATTTGTAGAGACCCTTGGCAAGGACGCTCTATGGAAAAAGCTTGGCTGATTTAGAGCGGTATCTGTTTAGATGGAATAAGGAAACCGCTCCAAGTTATTGATTTGTCGCGTGATGACCTGGCAACCAGTTGCAAATTCGCGTACACCCCTGCCTCCGGACACCTAGTGTCAGGGGCAGGCATTTTGCTGATCATGCTCCAGGCTCAGCCGGGGTTGCTTTATCCTACGGCTTCACCTGATGCTTTTGCTTCTTCCATGCGGGTTGAGAAGAGGCCGGCAAAATCGATTGGATCGAGCAGCAATGGGGGGTAGCCACCCTCGCGGGTGAGATCAGCGATCAGGCGTCTCAAAAACGGAAAGAGAATTGACGGGCAATTTATCAGCAACATTGGCTGAAGCATGTTGTCGGGAATGCCTTTGAGAAGAAATACGCCGGAGTAAATTGTTTCAAGGTTATAAATTACCTCGCCCTTTGATTCAGCTTTGGCCTTGAAATCAATCGCACTTTCATATGTGTCATCGCCGAGTTTACGGGCGTTTACATTCACTTCGACGCTTAAACTTGGTTGTTCGTCCAGGTTTTGCAGTGACATTGGTGCGTTTGGGTTTTCAAAAGAGAGATCTTTTATGTACTGACCGAGCACACGGAATTCTCCGGTGGCCGGACCTTCGCTGGTCGCGTCGGAACTGCCATTTGTCTGGGGTTTGTCGTTTTGGTCGGTCATTTGAATAAAGCCTTATATTGGTGAGTTTGTTTTTGTCGTTTTTTTGAATGAATTATGTGGCGTTCAATAAGCGCATAGGGTCGCGTTGTAAATCATGTTTTGTCACCGTTCCTGGAACTTTGGTCCGGGTTTTTGATATGCTCAAATTCGGCATCAATGATTGGCCCCTTACCGTCATCCGTCGGGCGATCGGTTCCTGGGGTATCCCGAAATGGGTCTGGTTTGCCATTATTGAAGACATTTACGTCTATATTTGAATTTTTGGTAACCCGATTAATAATCATTTTGGCCAGCCACCGGCGAAATGCTGGTACGAACAACAAAAAGCCTAATGTATCTGTAATTATGCCTGGGGTTAGCAGAAAAGCGCCCGCTGCCAGTAACGCAGCGCCGTCAATTACGGAATCGACGGGTATGCCGCCTTCTGAAAGGGTTTTTTGCGCCCGGGCCATTGTTGAAAAGCCCTGGGATCGTAATAGTGTCGTTCCGATGACTGCTGTGATAATAACGACAAGAATTGTTGGTCCGATGCCAATTGCTTCACCGACCCATATGAAGACGGCAATTTCGGCGAGGGGCACCACAATGAAGATTAAGAGAAGGAGGGGCATTGAATTATTGTCCTGAAGAAGCCATTTGAATTGTCATATATGGTTTTTTGCCAAAATTGACAGGCGTAATTGCATGGAAATTGACAATCGCATCAATTTTTAAGCCTTTCAGCTAAAATGGATTGATAGTTGCACTGTGATTTGGTGATATGTTGGACTATAGTGCGGGGTAGGATTTTGCGTCTGCGCACCCGCGTTTGATTGAGGCAAATAATAAAAATGAAAAATACTGCGGCGGAGATATTCCGTGCCGTATTGGAAAATGATGATTATGGACAATGGTTTTGATATCTACACCCTGCTATTCCTCGTGCTCGCGGTGGTCATTTTTTTGAGGCTTAGAAGCGTTCTTGGGCGCCGTACTGGCAATGAACGTCAGCCTTATGATCCCTATAGTCCATCAAATGATGGTCAAAAAACCGCAACCGATAATGTGGTTCCGATGAGTGGTAAGCAAAAACCGAGCATGGCAGCATTTGAAGATGGACCGCCGACGCCGGAAAGCCTGATTAAGGGATTTGCGCCGGTTGGTTCTGAACTGGCTCATGGTCTGGTCGATATTATGCACAATGATAATAGTTTCGAGCCTAAGGAGTTTCTCTCAGGTGCCAAGCAAGCATATGAGTTGATCGTTACATCGTTTAACGAAGGTAATGCCAAAACATTAAAGCCACTTTTGAACAAGGACGTTTATGAGGGTTTTAGTTCGGCTATTCGTGATCGGGAAAGTCGCGGTGAAATTGTTGATTCGAGCTTTGTTGGAATAGACAAGGCAGAGATGATTGAGGCCGAGCTTAAAAATAAGACAGCGCGTATTACCATCAAATTTGTAAGTCAGCTTATAACCGCGATAAGAAACCGTAATGGCGAAGTTGTTGATGGCGATCCGAAGGCAATTCACGAGGTGACAGATATCTGGACTTTTGCTCGTGAGATTTCTTCGCGCGATCCAAACTGGAAACTGGTTGCAACACAGACCGCAAATTAGTCCTATTTTTGTTGTGGTTCTGCGCAGGAATATATGTGTAATTTGTTTATCCAAGTGGTGTGACTGTCAAAATGAGTAGTTTTTCAACGCGCCATGCATTTTCAAAATGTATGGCGCTTTTAATTGCAGGTCTGGTGCTTATGCTGGATGTTGGACAGGAGGCGGTTCTTGCGTCGCCCGACTCTTATGTGAAACGGGGTCGCATGGGCATGAAAGTCGTTCGATTCGACAAGCTCTCCGGTTGGCAAGAAGATGATCATGCTGCGGCGTTTCGTGCATTTAGGCGTTCATGTACGGCAATTTTGAAACGACGTTCAACGGCACCAAAGAAAAGCTCCAGATTGCTTAAGGGCGTATGTCAGAAGGCATCTCTCCTGGGGGCAAATATTTCAAGCCTGGAGGCGCGAAAATTTTTTGAGACCAGTTTTACGCCGTATAAAGTTATTGCGCCAAAACCCAACGGTCTATTAACAGGATATTATGAGCCTGTGCTGCAAGGTTCGCGCACGCCTGATAGCCGGTTCGATATTCCTATATTAAAGCGGCCAAATGATCTGGTTAATCTGGTTGGCGAAACGCTCCGGGCGACAACAGGTCAGAAACTCACCCATGCGCGTAAATCCGGCAATGGGCTGGTGCCATATTTTACACGGGCGGAAATTGAGCAGGGTGCGCTTAAATCAAAAGAGCTTGAGCTTTTATATCTTGATGATCCGGTTGACGCGTTTTTTCTGCATGTTCAAGGGTCTGGGCGGATTAAACTCCGTGACGGTAAAATGATCCGTATCGGCTATGATGGAAAAAATGGATACCGGTATAAATCAATTGGCGGTGTGCTCGTGAATAGCGGCGAGGTGAGCTGGGATAATCTGACGCTGCAATCCTTGCGTAAATGGCTTGAGATTGACCGGGAGCGGGCGCGTAAAATTATGTGGCAGAACAGGTCATATATTTTCTTTCGCGAGCATAAATCGACGAAACTTACCGGCCCACTGGGTGCGGCTGATATTCCCTTGAGCGATGGTCGGAGCCTAGCGGTTGATGGCAGCTATCACACGCTTGGGGTGCCTATATTTGTGCGCTCCACATCGCTTCGTCATGGTGGCGGACCCGGGGCAAGTGGTTTTAGGCGGCTTATGATCGCGCAGGATGTCGGCTCGGCGATTAAGGGTGGTGTGCGCGGCGATATTTATTTTGGATCGGGTAAGAGAGCTGGTGCGCTTGCCGGGCGCACGAAGCATTCCGGTTCTTTTGTGGTGTTGTTGCCGAGTATATGATTATTTTGATTGTTTTACGAAATTGACTTTCACAGGGCATTTTGAGCGCGATGGTGCGGAAAATTATCGATCATAGATCGTCTCGGAAGAGAAACATTCTTTCTGAGGAAGACCGGCTTTGGAAAGAGATGACCGGTGATGTGAAGCCGCTGGATGCTGTGCACAGGCGTGTTGCGCCCAAGGTGTCGCCCAAGGTTACGCCTGCAAATTTGCACCGTAGTGTTACGCGAGACAATGGGGCAAGGGTAAGTTACGGGGTAGGCTTGGAACCGGATGCTTTAGCCCCTACACAATCGCGTGTTTCTCCTTCGCGACAGTCATCTGTCAAACATGTTGAGGGAACTCAGCCCCATGTGCTTGATCGCAAGAATTTGCGACGTATTGGTAACGGTCGAATTTCGATTGATGATCGGATTGATTTGCACGGTATGCGGCAATCTGAAGCTCATAACGCGCTTTTACAGTTTTTGCGGCGTGGGCAGGCGGCGCAATTCAAGACGGTGCTTGTTATTACGGGCAAGGGTAAATTCAA
>Ga0209633_10001682_pt1 | contig 22302 bp, 22 predicted proteins | sample Cruoilmetagenom1_FD_187290 | JGI IMG/M metagenome (GOLD analysis project Ga0209633, IMG submission 187290) | Oil polluted marine microbial communities from Coal Oil Point, Santa Barbara, California, USA - Sample 1 (SPAdes) (version 2) | ecosystem: Environmental > Aquatic > Marine > Oil seeps ... | reverse complement strand
TTTCAACAATGGCTTCATCCAATTCTATGGTGTCACCAACTTCTTTTAACCAAGTTGTAATAGTCGCTTCAGCAACACTTTCACCCATCTTAGGTAATTTCAGTTCAAATTTAGCCATTAATAAAATTTATTTAGAGACTGCAAATTTAAAAAAAATATGGTCTGTTGGTTAACATCAACCCATTATTATTAAAAATAACATTTTTTCAATTAATAATATGACAATTACACCTCATAAATACGCTCAAAAAATGCATTAAATTTAATACTTCACTTGTTTTAATAAACATATTTAAAAATAGTTAAGAAATTCTATTTGAAAATTCTTCATTATGTAACAAAAATCACACTGTTATGTAACAAAAGTTGCGCTCTATATGGAGTATATTTTTATGTTTTTTGAAAATATTTTTTAATACATTGATTTTCAGGTCTTTAATTTTTACAAAAGATGACTTAAATCATAATATTAGCATTAATCTCTCTCTAATTTTATAGTATAAAAATTAAAAACAAATAAATATCAATATTATGAAAACACTAAAAATATGTTTAATTGCAGTAATAATATCTGTGATATCGTTCACAGGTTGTACGCATGATGATGCTCCTGACTTGACTCAAATTACAGTAGATCCAGGTGTTGGACAAAGTGCAGATACATTATTAATTAAAAAATTCGCAACTGCGCCTGTTTTTGATGGTGAAATAGATGCCATGTGGGCAGAAGTAAGACCTCTTATAAATAGAGCAACTGTTACTCCTGCAGGAGATCGAATCATAACTCTAAACGGTTCAAGTAATTTTGACGCATCATTAGAACCTAACGATTTAATGGATCCATATACTGGTGAAAGCTACAAGTACTCATTACGAGGCGGACATGATGGTGAATTCCTATATCTTCTATTCGAATGGGAAGATGATACAGATAGTAGAGATAGACAATCATGGTATTTTAATTCAGTAACCAGTAAATGGCAACAAGAAAACAAATATGCAAATCACAAAAATGATAAATTTTATGAAGATAAGTTTGGTTTTATGTTCCCTATTGGAAATCCTGAAGGATTCTCTGGAGGTACTTGTACAGTTACTTGCCATGGTTCATTAGCATTAACTGGGGTTGACGAAGATGATGCCGGAAATAAAGTTACAAGACACTACATGAAAAATGAAGGTGAATTGACCGATTTTTGGCATTGGAAACGAGACAGACATGCATTGGCCGAAGCCTGTGATGATGGTTACGTTCAATGGGAAGATGATAATGGTTTTGCTACAGCTAACGGAAGAAAAAATGATGGAAATACAGATATTAATTCTCCATATAGTACTTCAATGAAATTTACAGATGGCACTACTAATATGAGCGGTCCTAGATATGTAATTCCAAGTAGAGAAAATTACTATTGGATTACACAAGCAGAAATTGACGGCGGAACTGCAAAAGAAGTTACTGCAGTTGCTGTTGACGGTACTTTAACTTATGATGGTGGAACTATTGATCCTAATGGAGACCCAGCCTATTCACAAGGCTTTGGTAACAAAAGAATGCCAAGTATAATTATCAATCCAGGTCTTGGAGAAAGTGATGGTAGAGGTGAAGTACAAGTTAGATCTCAACATGTTGGTTCAGGTTGGCTATTAGAGATTAGGAGAAAATTGAATACTGGTGACCCTACAGATGCCGTATTCACTCCTGGTGAATCAATGCCTTTTGGTTTAGCAATATTTAATAATGCTGCAATTGCTCATGGCCAAACAAATTTCTTAACAATGACATTAGAAAACTAATCTTTCCATTAGAAGTGCAGATTGATTAATCTGCACTTCTACAATAAGCTTAAGATTTTTTAATCAAAAACCTTAAAAATGAAAAAACTATTTCAATTCATATTAATTATAAGTGTGAGTTTGTTTATGACCTCCTGTTATTATGATGCTTTTCCAGAAGAAGTTGATATAATAATAGATCCTGACACAGATATATCATATCAAAACGATATCGTTCCACTTTGGGTACAATGTACCGGATGTCATAGCGCAGGTGGTGATGAACCAAATATGCAAGACAATTCATACAATAACCTATTAAATGGGTTTGTTGTACCTGGTAATGCAGACGCAAGTATCTTATATAAATCTCTTCTAGGGACTGATGGGGTATCATTAATGCCACCAGGATCAAAATGGCCTGATTCTAAAATTACTTTAGTTGAAACTTGGATCAATCAAGGTGCTTTAAATAATTAACTTTTAAGAAAACAGACATGAAAAATTATAAAATACTTCTTTTTACTTTTTTGATATTGCCACTATTGGTTATTTCTCAACAAAAGGAAAAGGACTCAATTATAGACAAACCTGAGCGCCCTGCTTTCGAAAGTTCTTATATTATTGATAATCCTACAAACGTACTTCTAAATAAAAAAGCATTAGAAGTTCAAATGTCACACAGATTCGGATTAATTAATGGTGGTACCAATGACTTGGCAGGATTTTGGGCACCTTCAAATATTAGAATTGGTTTAGCGTATGGTATACATGAAAGATTAACAATTGGTTATGGAACAACTAAATTTGACCGTCTCCAAGATTTTAACTGGAAAGTAGGTATATTAAAACAAACTAGGTCTGGTAAAATACCTGTAAGTGTTTCGTATTACGGAAATTTTGTTATCGATGCACGACAAAAAAACCAAGGTCTTTTTACCAATCTAGATGATAGATTTTCTTATTTTAATCAGTTAATAATTGCACGTAGATTTAATTCTAAATTATCAGTTCAAGTTGCTCCTAGTATTTCTCATTATAACATAGTAAAAAACACAATGCGAAATGATATGGTTGCAGTTGCCTTTGGTGGGCGCTATAAAATTAGTCCCCAAACAGCTGTTACTTTAGACTATAGTCAGCCCATTACAGAGTTCTTAATAGACAACCCTTCTCCGGGAATTAGTCTAGGTTTTGAATTCTCAACATCGGCTCACGCCTTTCAATTATTTATGTCTAATTATCAAGGAATTGTACCTCAAAAGAACTATATGTTTAACCAAAATGACGGATTTGGTCGTGGTGAATGGAATCCGTTTGGTGAAGGTGGTGGTCAATTCTTAATTGGGTTTACCATTACAAGAATCTATAATTTTTAAAATAAACCGATCAACCTGAACAGTAAAATGAATATTTAAAAACCCAAATATTTGTTTTACTGTTTTAAAAAATAACTAAAATGAAAAATAAATCTAGAAAAGGAAACCAAATTTCAAGAAGAGGTATTCTACCATTATTGGGAAGTGCTTTAATAATTCCTTTTCTAGGATTTGGCAATGTGTCTAAAAATGATAATCATATTTCTAAGGATGAAGAAGATTTTCAAACTTTGTTAAAACCTGATGGCACTGCTGTTAAAGTAAAAGTAAGTGTGCTTAAAAAATCAGAAATTGTTCAAAAAAATATCTCTAACAAATCGCTTCTAAACTGGTTGGGAAGAAAACTTTAATTTCATTAATAGAAAATAATTATGGAAGCTAACAATAAAAATTCAAGACGTAAATTTCTCAACAAAGGGTTAAAACTAGGTCTTGTTACATCCATAGCCGGAATTGGATTATCAAAGCTTACTTCAAAATTAAGCGCCAACACTGATGAGAGTAGTTCTGGTGAAAAAATGGAATTAATGACCACTGACGGGACACTTATTCAAGTAGACTCTTCAGAAGTTATTGAAATAGATCATGCAACAAATGAAGATGAAAAATACAACGTAAGAGAAGGTTTTCCTAATCGAAAATTTATAATGGTTGTAGATCTAGCCAAGTGTAAAAATGCATTAAAATGTCAGAGTGCATGTAATAAACACCATTATGTTACAGGAGATAATGCATGGGTAAAAGTCTACAAAATGCAAGAGTCAAAAGATACTGCACCTTATTGGATGCCAACTACTTGCCAGCATTGTGACAAGCCCGCTTGTGTGACTGTTTGCCCTGTTGACGCTACTTTTAAAAGGAAAGATGGTTTGGTATTAATTGATAATACTAGATGTATTGGTTGTCGTTTTTGTATGGCGGCCTGCCCCTACTCAACAAGAGTTTTTAATTGGAGTGAGCCTAAACAAGGTGAAACCAGTGAAATTACAATGGAAATGGACATGAAAGATCATGGTCATGCAGCATCTCACCCTGACCATGCAGGAGTACCTAGTGTTATGGGTACTGTTGATAAATGTGATTTTTGCCCTCATTCTATACAAAATAATGAACTTCCACATTGCGTAACCGCTTGCCCTAATGGCGTATTTTATTTTGGAGATAAATATGAAGATACAGTAACCAATGGAGATGAAACATTAAGATTAAGTAAATTATTAAAAGACAAGGCCGGATACCGATTAATGGAAGGATTAGGAACAGAACCTAGTGTATATTATTTACCACCAGTAGATAGATTGGTCAATTTTGAAGATGGACTAGAATATTATAAAGAATTTGAATCAGTTGAAAAACCTGAATAATTATGAAACGAGCTATACAGATTTCTACTCGAAAGAAAATGATTAATAGCGAACAGCATATGTTACAACTAAAAAATAAAATTTAAACATATGAAAAATTATGACAAACTGATTAACGATTTAGCTCCAAGAAAGTTTGGAAAAATCGGTGTTATTTGGACAAGTCTTTTGATAGTAATTATCATTATTGGGCTCGTAGCTTATATTGATCAAATTAGACAAGGACAAGTTGTAACTAATATGCGTGATTATGCGTTATGGGGAATTTATATTTCAAACTTTGTGTTTTTTGTAGCGACAAGTTTTGTAGGCTCAATAACAGTAGCCATTTTAAGATTAACCAATAATACATGGAGAACTCCGTTGGTTAGAATTGCAGAAATAATTTCGGTAGCCGCAATTATAATGGCGGGAATCACTATTATGATTGATATGGCCAGGCCCGACAGAATTTTAAACTTATTTATACATGCCAGATTGCAATCACCAATTACTTGGGATGTTATAATTATACCAACCTATATTGTAATTAGTTTATTGTTGTTGTATTTCCCTTTGCTGCCTGATCTAGCAATTCTCAAAAAACACTTTAACAAAAAGAGTCCTAAATTGAGTAGAATTTATGGTTTTTTATCATTGAATTGGTCGGGTAGTAAAGCCCAAAAAATACTTCAGGAAAAGTCAATAAAAATTATTGCCATTATGATAATTCCAGTTGGTATATTATTACAAACTATTGATGCCTGGTTATTTTCTACCACCTATAGAATTGGGTGGGATAGCACTAATTTTGCTCCATATTTTATCTCCGGTGCTTTTGTTGCCGGTGTAGGTGCCCTAATAACGGTTATATACATAGTTCGAAGAGTAAAAAAACTGGAAAATTATATTAAGGATTCACATTTTGACAAGCTTGGTAAACTATTAGTTCTTGCATGTTTAATTTATCTTTATTTTAATATTAATGAATACTTAATTCCTGCATTTACTGCTAAAAAAGGTGAAGCAGTACATTTAGACACTTTATTTACCGGACATTATGCTACGCTATTCTGGTTAGTTACTATTGGCGGATTAGTAATTCCCATAGTAGTTTTACTATTTAAAAATGGCCGAAAACCATTACCTATGTTTTTTATAGGATTAATTGTGGTCATTGGTTCTTGGTGGAAACGTTACGTGATAGTTACACCAACATTATTACATCCGTTTTTACCAATACAAGGTGTTCCTGAATCTTGGCGTCATTATTTTCCAAGTTTACATGAATGGTTAATTACCATCGCAACGTTGGCAATGGCATTATTGATCATAACCTTATTGGTGCGATATTTACCTGTAATACCAATTCAAAGAACGGCAGACGAGCAAGAATTATTAAAAACCGATAAAAATTCTGAATCATGAAGGATCGAAAAAAATTATACTTAATATCTTTTGTGTTGCTCAGTGTTTTTTTAATCACTTCAGGTTTTCATGAGGTATACGGGCAGGCAAAAAAAAATAAGGTACGCTTAAAAGCCGATTATGTAAAGTTAATGGATCGTGAGATTTATCTTGATATCAAAGCAACATCCAAAATAGAAAAGAAAAATGTTAAAGTCCCAAATATTGAAGTAACCATTTACAATGAATTTAATGATGAAGAAATTGAACTAGGTACTACAATTACCAATATGAAAGGTGAGAGTAAATTTGTTATAAAAGATCTTAGTGATATTAAAGCCGATTCGACAAATGTTTATAATATAATTCTTTCTTTTAGAGGAAATGATTATTTTAAAAAAGCATCAAAGAGCATCAGCTTTAAAGATGCAGAAATAAAGGCTAACCTCTTAACGAAAGATAGTTTAAATTATATCAAGGCAACACTTATTGATAAAAGTAAAGATAGTGTAATTGTTGGTGAATCTTTAGATGTACAAGTACAGCGCCTATTTAGATCATTAAAAATTGGGGAAGAATTTAATAATACGGATGAGAGCGGCACTATAATTGTACCTATAGAAGAAGGAATACCTGGGGTTGACGGTAATTTAACTATAGAGGTTGTTCTTAATGACCATGACGAATTCGGAACAGTAAAAACATTTGTTAATGCACCTATAGGAACTCCAATAGTTGACGAATCAACATTTGATCAAAGAACTATGTGGTCTCCAAGAAATAAAACACCTATGTTCATTCTCATATTCACAAATTTATTAATTATTGGAATATGGAGCATATTATTATATTTGACAATTAATTTATTTAAAATTTCTAAAACTAAAAACTAAAGACATGAAAACATTAAAAATTCTATCAATAATCGGGGTTGTTATTTTTGCATTATACTCATTTACTTCTATTGTACAAGAAGAATGGGTAGTACCTGCAAAATATAAAACAATGAAAAATCCGGTTAGTCTAAACACAGATAAAGCCATAGGTAAATCATTATATGCTAAACATTGCAAATCTTGTCATGGCAAAGAAGGGTATGGTGATGGACCAAAGGCCGCTGAACAAAAAGGTGATCTAGGAGATTTTTCTACTGAAGAGTACCAAGCACAAACTGATGGTGAATTATTCTACAAAACTAGCTTTGGTAGAGATGACATGCCCGAATACACTAAAAAAATGCCAGATGATGAAGATAGATGGCTCATAGTAAATTTCATGAGAACTCTGGCAGACTAATTATATTTGAATTATGAAAAACCGAACAAATTGTTCGGTTTTTTTATATCCAATTTTTAGGATTCTTTAAGACTTCAATCAACTTTTCTTCTTCACTTCCAATTTCGGGATGATGATCATAGATCCATTGTACATGGGGCGGTAAACTCATTAAGATGCTTTCAATACGACCATTTGTTTTGAGTCCAAATAATGTGCCTTTATCGTGTACTAAGTTGAATTCAACATACCGACCACGACGTATTTCCTGCCAATCTCGCTGCTCTTTCGTAAATGGTAATTTTTTTCTTCTTTCAACAATCGGCACATAAGCTTGTAAAAAACTGTTACCTACTTCTGTAACAAATTCATACCAATTTTGCATAGTCATTTCATCTGTAGCTTTACAATAATCAAAAAATAACCCTCCTATCCCTCTACCCTCACCTCGATGAGAGTTGTAGAAGTATTCGTCGCAACGTTCTTTATATTTTGGGTAGAAATTTGGATTATGTTTATCGCAAGCTGTTTTACAAATCTGATGAAAATGTTTAGCATCTACTTCAAAAAGATAATAAGGCGTTAGATCTTGACCTCCACCAAACCAACTATCGACAATTACTCCTTCATTATTATACATTTCAAAATAACGCCAATTGGCATGTACTGTAGGTACCATTGGGTTTTTAGGATGCAATACTAAACTCAATCCGCATGCAAAAAAGTCACCTTGATCAACATCAAAATGTTTGCGCATGGTTTCGGGTAACTCACCGTGAACAGCGGAAATATTAACGCCTCCTTTTTCAAAGACAGCACCTTCTTCAATAACTCTTGTTCTTCCACCACCACCTTCAGTCCGTTTCCAAAGATCTTCCTGAAAATTTGCTTCACCATCAATTTCTTGAAGTTTATTACAAATAATGTCTTGTAAATTTTGAATATATTGATAAAATTTTTCTTTCATTATAGTTATTTAATTTCCTTTATCTGCTCCACTGTTTTAATAGAAGCCGCAGTAACCGAAAATGGCAATACTAAAATAACTCCAAGTACCGGAATTAATAAAAATAACATAAAAACAATTCCATTGCCAATTGCTAAACCTTTATGTTTATGTACAAAATTTAAACTTTGTTTATAATTAAAATGGCGTTCTAAAGTATAATCTATATTACCAAACCCGGCATAGTATGCCTGTATTAAAAATAAAAATACTGTTGAAAAGATATTTATAATAGGAATAAAACTCAGAAATAAAATTGGGATAGTAAACATCAATTCCTTCAATAAGTTTCTAATATTTATTCTAACACCTCTCCATAATTGCTGACTAAAACTTGTTGCTCTATGATCATGTGTTTCTGACATATTCACTCCTGTTAAATGTGCCTCAATTTTTTCAGAAACCGGGCTCATAAAAGGTGCAGATAGTGCCATAATAATGTGCTTATAAAGCACCAACCCTATTACAACAACAGCAAGCCCGCCAATAACACTACTTATACTAATAAAAGTTTGTTTACCCCATTGCCATATCCAAATTTTAGAAATAGAGCCTCCGATATTATCAGACAATCCATAAGCAGAAAATCCAATTAAAAAAGCGGTTATAACACTAATTAAAATGGGAATGAAAAAATATTTCCAAAGCTTTAATTTAGAAATTAACCCAAAAGATTGTGAATACGCTTGTATACCTTTTAATATATTTTTAATCATAGGTTTTATATAATTCGTACAATTCCATATCTAACGGATCTTCATTAGGTGGGGTATGCTCATTCAATAATTTTCTCTGCCAAATAAAATTACATTTTTTAGCAACTCTCACACTTCCTAAATTATCTTTATGTACTATAATTTGAAGCCTTTCTAATTCTAATTTATTAAACGCGTATTCTATCAATTTTTTCACTGCACTTGTTATCAATCCTAATCCTTCATTATTGACATCAATACAATAAGCTAATTCACCTTGTTTCTTTTCCCAATCAAGCTCTTTGATATAAATTAACCCGATGATTGTGCTGTTATTTGCTTTAAGTGTAAATAAGAATTCTTCATTTGTTTCAAACTCTTTTACTTTTTTGGAAACAAATAATTTTGATTCTTTTAAATTTAAATTTTGTTTTAATGTAATAGGAAAAAATCGTTGAAATCTTTTAGCATTCGACGCCATCAAATTGCTCAGGCCCAAAGCGTCAACTTTTAAAATCTTATCTATAGTATAATCATCAAATAAAATCATAAAATTTCAACTATATGAACCAGATCATTGGTGTATTTTTCAATATCTTCAGATACCTTGACAAGTTTTGAATTCTTTGCTTTTTCTTTTAATTCCTTTACAAAATCATCTATAGGTTTTTCATCATTTAGAATAAATAATTTTCTCCCAATATGATTATTATGTAAATCCATTTCCTTTTCTAAAGGTTCATTTGGAGAGAATTCTTCATGCCAGTTTGTTATTTTTTCTGCCCAACGAATTGCTTTTCTCTTATTACGTCGCCAATTTGAGCATTTTTTAGCAATTAAATAACTCCATAACACATGACGAAATGCATTTGATGCATTATTTTTATGATGCAGTTTACCGTAATGTTCATCCGATATTTTTACACATTGATAAGTAGCTAAAATTGTTGGAATTAGATTAAAAGGATGTCTAATAAAAAGAATAATAAATGACCATGCATTTCCTTTATTAACCAATTTAAGTAAACTTCTAGTATTCATTAAACGCTATAATCTTTTACCGCATCAATAAATGCTTTTGCATTTTCTAAGGGGATATTTGGTAAAATTCCGTGGCCTAAATTTACAACATATTTATCTTTACCAAAATCATTGATCATTTTATGCACCATTTTCTTTATTGTAGCAGGTGGTGACAGTAATCTTGACGGATCAAAATTACCTTGTAGTGTAATATTTCCTCCTGTTAAATAACGTGCATTTTGGGGTGTAATGGTCCAATCAACCCCTAAAGCACTCGCATTTGATTTCGCCATTTCCTGCAATGCAAACCAACACCCTTTACCGAAAGCTATAACAGGAGCCTCATCTTTTAATGCTTCAATTATCTGGTTAATATATTTCCAAGAAAATTCTTGATAATCAACTGGTGACAACATTCCGCCCCAAGAATCAAAGACTTGAACCACATCAACTCCAGCCTTTACTTTAGCTTTTAAATAAGCAATAGTTGTATCAGTAATTTTCTGTAATAATTGATGGGCAGCCAATGGCTGCGTAAAGCAAAATTCTTTAGCTTTATCAAAATTTTTAGAACCTTGGCCTTGAACCACATAGCACAAAATGGTCCATGGTGAACCGGCAAATCCTATTAACGGAATTTCATTGTTCAATAATTCTTTGGTAGCCTTTATAGCTTGCATAACATAATCAAGTTCAACATTGACATCAGGTATAATAACATTGTCAACTCCTTTTTGGTCTCTTACCGGATTTGGTAAATACGGGCCAAAATTAGGTTTCATCTCTACCTCAATATTCATCGCTTGCGGAATTACCAAAATGTCTGAAAACAAAATAGCAGTATCCATTCCGAATCTTCGAATAGGTTGCACCGTAATTTCTGAAGCTAATTCAGGTGTTCTACAACGTGTAAAGAAATCGTACTTTTCACGAATTTCCATAAATTCAGGTAAAAATCTACCTGCTTGGCGCATCATCCATACTGGAGGACGTTCAACTATCTCACCTTTTAAGGCTCTTAAAAATAAGTCGTTTTTTATCATTATTATTTGTTATAAACTTCGATAGGTCTCGACTGCGCTCGACCTGACAATTATTAGTGATTTGTTTTCTCGGACACAGTAAAGAGATAATTTACATTTTAGAAACAACTTCCATAGCTTTATCAATAGCTTTTGCTGTTTTTTCAATATCTTTTTCGCTTAAAGCGGATGATAAAAACCATGCTTCAAACTGCGATGGTGGCAAAAAGATACCGTTATGAATCATTTCCCAAAAGAAAACTGCAAACTTTTTCGTATCTGATCTTTGTGCTTCTTCAAAATTTGTTACTTTTTCTTTAGTAAAAAATGGGTTTATCATAGAACCAAATCTATTTACTATCAAATCGACATTATATTTTTTAGCTGCTTCTAATAATAGCACTTCCAAGATTCCAGCAGTTTCGATAAATTGTGTATAAGGATCTTGTTTTTTCAATTCGGTTAACGTAGCAATTCCTGCTGCCATTGCAATAGGATTACCAGATAAAGTCCCTGCTTGGTACATTGCTCCTAAAGGCGACACCATTTCCATAATTTCATTACGCGCTCCATATGCACCTACCGGAAAACCGCCACCAATAACTTTACCCAAACAAATAATATCTGCTTCAACACCTAATAATTCTTGTGCGCCACCAAATTTAGAGCGGAATCCCGTCATGACCTCATCGGCAATTAATAATGCCCCTTTTGACTCTAAAAATGTTTTCAATTCTTTTAAGAAATTTTCTTTAGGAGTAACAACACCCATATTGCCAGCAATTGGTTCAATAATAACTCCGGCGATATCGTCAAACTTTTCAAAGTGTTGTTTAACACTATCGAGATCATTAAAATTGGCAATCAATGTATTCTTTACTGCTCCTTCCGGCACACCTTTACTACCAGGTAAACTTAATGTTGCTAAACCAGAACCTGCAGCTACCAATAAAGCATCAGAATGCCCATGGTAACATCCCGAAAATTTGATTATTTTATCTTTTCCGGTATACGCTCTTGCCAATCTTAAAGCACTCAAAACTGCTTCAGTGCCAGAGTTTACAAATCGGACTTTATCCATACCAGGAAAGGCATCACAAACAATCTTTGCCAGTTTAATTTCATTTTTAGTTGACGCTCCAAATGAATAGCCATTCTTCAAGGCTTTTTGAATTGCTTTTTGTACTTTCTTATGTTGATGGCCCAGAATCATTGGCCCGTATGATAATACAAAATCAACATATTTATTACCATCAACGTCAGTAATAGTTGATCCTTTTGCTTTTTCTATAAACAAAGGATTACCTCCTACAGAAGCGAAAGCTCTTACAGGAGAATTTACGGCTCCAACAAGATTTTTTAATCCTTTTTTATATAGTTTTTCTGAATTTTTGAACTTCATGATAATATGTATATTTTTCTGTCTGGTCGAGCGCAGTCGAGACATCCTTAAAACCTCTCGACTGCGCTCGAAGAGACATATGTAACTTTATCTTACTAAAATCTTAGCTACTTCCTTCGCGAAATAGGTAATAATTATATCTGCGCCTGCTCTTTTCATAGATAATAAACTTTCCATCATCACTTTTTCACCATCTATCCAACCTTTTTCGTCCGCCGCTTTTATCATAGCATATTCACCACTTACATTATAGCAAGCTATTGGTCGGTCAAAATTATTTTTCAAATCTCTAATAATGTCCAAATAAGATAATGCTGGTTTTACCATTAATATATCTGCCCCTTCCTGATCATCAAAAGTTGCTTTACGGATTGCTTCATCTCTATTAGCAGCATCCATTTGATATGTTCTTCTATCACCAAAACTTGGCGCTGAATCTGCAGCATCACGAAATGGTCCATAATATGCAGAGGCATATTTTACTGAGTATGCCATAATAGGGGTATCGACAAATCCAGAATTATCTAATGATTCTCGTATCATAGCAATGGTGCCATCCATCATGCCAGATGGAGCAATCATATCAGCTCCTGCTTTTGCATGTGAAATAGATTGTTTAGCAATATTTACTAAGGTAGCATCATTAGCTACATCATCATCGAATATAATTCCGCAATGTCCATGAGAGGTATACTCGCAAAAACACACATCGGTAATAACATATAAATCAGGATAATTTTTCTTTATAAAACGAATAGCTTGTTGAATAATTCCATTATCATTCCATGTTTCAGAGCCAACTTCATCCTTTTTTGATGGAATACCAAACAACAATACTGCTGGAATATTCAAAGTGACAACTTCATCTAATTCCTTAGCAACTCTATCAAGAGAAAAACGCTTAATTCCAGGCATAGAAACAATTTCTGTTTCAATATTTTCTCCTTCTTCAATAAACAAAGGATAAATCAAGTCGTCTACTGATAGTTTAGTTTCTCTTACTAATCTTCTTATATTTTCAGTCTTTCGTAATCTTCTGGTTCTATACATTAGTTGTATCTTTTTACTTCCTTCGAGGTTTTTGAAACCTTGTAGGTATTTGTTCTATCTTTTAAATCTCAAACTGGATTCCTGCCTACGCAGGAATGACAAACTATTGTTTCGCGTAATGCAAATTAACCAATTCTATAACACTTTCTACTGTTGGAAGCTTCGCAACCTGCACTTTTTCAAAATGCTTCTTTGCTTCTTCTGCTGTAGTTTCACCAATACAATAAGCAATTTTATTTGCTTTATTTTCCAACAAATAGCTTTGCACAGTTGATGGACTATAAAACATAACTCCCTCAGTATTATCTGTAATTTTCACAGGACTATTTATCGTTTTATAAGCCTGTACTTCATGTAAAACGATATCATGTTTTTCCAAAAGGGTTGGTAATTCGTCTAAACGAATATCACTACAGAAAAAAGTAATCTCTTCTCCTTTTTTTAAATTTTCAACTATATATTCTCCAAGGTTTTTAGCATTCTTTTCTGAATGCAAAACTTTACCAATACGTTTTTCAATTAGTCGTTTTGTCCTCCTACCAACACAATAAATATTTTTGAATTGAAGCTCATCAGCCGAAAAATTATTTAGCAATGATTCAACCGCATTTTTACTCGTTATAATAATATTTTCAATTCCGTTTTTAATAATTTTTGGTGCTATTCTATTAAATCGGATTTTTATAAAATCGCTATCATTAACGGCAACTTCATCAGGAAATAATTCTATTTGCGATTCAGAAAGTTTCTTGGTAGAGAAAACGGTATTCTTTTTTGGTGTTTCACCTAGATCATTAAGCATAATACGTTTTCCTCCCTTTTGGAGTATTGTACCAGCGGAGTATTTTGCTATTGTATGTGCTTCACTAAGTTTCGAAGATTTAGAAACTTCTATCTTCTGTTTACCATCTTTACTAAATAAAGCACCTTTAAAATGTACTTGCTCATCTTTAATAAAGGCCAAAGCACCAATTGGTGCTGTACAACCTCCTTCCAATGCATTTAAAAAATCCCGTTCTATTGTCGTACAAATTTCAGATTCTTCATGATTTAATTTAGCTGCTGCATCAAAAGCGTAGGTATTCTCTTCTAAAGCACAGATCATAATTGCACCTTGTGCCGGTGCCGGAATCATCCAATTTAAATTGACACTATTTTCTGGAGTTAATTGAATACGATTTAATCCTGCAGCAGCGAATATAGCACCATTCCAATCTTCATTTTCTTCAATTTTTTTTAAGCGAGTATTTACATTTCCACGCAAATCAACCACGGTATGCGAAGGATAACGATGTAACCACTGTGCCTTGCGTCTTAAACTACCGGTAGCTATAACTGCATTTTCAAGTGACGTGAATTCTTCATTATCCTTAAAAACTAACATATCATTATTATTGCCACGTTTTAAAACAGCGGCTTGAACAATACCTTTTGGTAAAATTGTAGGAACATCTTTTAATGAGTGTACGGCAATATCTACTTCGTTATTAAGTAGTGCTATATCAAGATTTCTTGTAAAAATACCCGTGATTCCTAATTCGTACAAGGGTTTATTCAAAACTAGATCACCCGTTGCTTTTGTAGTTACTAATTCAGTCTTATAGCCTAAAACTTCAAGTTGATGCTTCACAGCATTTGCCTGCCATAGCGCTAATTCGCTATCGCGAGTTCCAATTTTAATAATTTTCATTAATTGATATTTTCTAACTGAAAAACCTTGGAGATAAGTTCTATACTTTGATCAGATGAAGTGTTATTATCTTTTAAATGATTTGCAAAATGCTTTGTTATTTTTTGGATAATTCTATCTGATAAAATTGCGGCTTGCTCTTCATTAAATTCAGACGTTTTTTTACGCTGATAATCTATTTCTTCTGTTTTAATCTCCTCTAATTTTTGCTTTAATGCTTTAATTGCAGGAGCAAATTTACGATTTTCTAACCAAGTCATAAATTCACTTTCAACGTCGTCAATAATAGCTTCGGCCTCGGGAACTTGAGCCTTTCTACGCTCAATAGTTTCGTCAGTTATTTGAGAGAGATCATCTAGGTGCACCAAATGGACATTAGGCAGCTCTTTTACATCTTCAGATACATTCTTCGGAATTGATAGATCTAAAATTAACAGTTCTTTATCTGTTGCAATAATATCTCTAGTAATGGTAGGTTTCTGTGCTCCCGTTGCTACAATTAAGATATCAGATTTAGTAATTTCAAGTGGTAAATTATCGAATTCTTTAACCATTACATCACATTTATCGGCAAGCTTTTCAGCTGTATCTTTTGTACGGTTAATTAGTGTAATAAGTTTATTATGAGTATGCTTGATTAAATTGTCACAAGTATTTCTTCCTATTTTACCGGTACCAAATAGTAAAATATTTTTATCAGAAATATGCTCAACTGTTTTCATGATATATTGAACCGAAGCAAAAGAAACAGAAGTTGCCCCAGAAGAAATTTCAGTTTCATTTTTTATACGTTTGCTTGTTTGAATTACCGCATTGAATAAGCGCTCAAAAAAAGTATTGATCAAATTATATTTTTTCGAAAGATTGAATCCTTTTTTAAGCTGACTGATAATTTCAAAATCACCTAAAATTTGACTCTCTAAACCAGTTCCAACTCTAAAAAGATGATGTATAGCTTCATTATTCTTATAAATATATGCTACTTGTTGAAATTCATCAACAGTACCGCTAGAATTATCACACAATAATTTAATAAGTTGAAATGGATGTTGAGCAAAACCATAAATTTCAGTTCTATTACAAGTAGAAATTGCAATTACTTCCTCAATTCCACTCGAAGAGGCTTGATCAAGCACTCTTTCTTTGGCATTCCCGTCTAAACTAAATTTACCTCTAACCTCGGCATTGGCTTTTTTATAACTCAAACCAATACAGTAAAATGAATTATGTTTTGAAATATGATATTGCTTCATTTTTTTCTTTTGGTAGCACAAACTTAAAATTAACATAGTAAAAAATATAACGTTGAAAGAACAATTAATGTCGTTTCAGAATTTATAATTCATTTTCAGAATGAAATTATAAAAATATCTTACATTTGTCATCATCTTATAAGAGATATTGTACTAAATCAGGTATAAAATTAATACTAATAAATTGCATAGAACATGACAGATGTCATAAAAAATGTCGCTGAAAGAACCCTCGAAGAAGTTGAGATCGAAGACGGTTTTGTTGTTTTAAAACTACATAATAAAACCAAAGAAACTCAATGTGTTATACGAAAGATTGATAGTTGTTTTATACAATTTCATTTTTGCTTAAAAGGTGCAGCTAAATTTAATTTTAATACTGGAAATTATGCCTTTGATGTTGCTCCGGAACATTCGTTACTACTTTACAATCCTCAAAGAGATTTACCTATAAATTTGGAGTTGCAACCGGACACCAGAATGATTTCAATTCTAATTTCTATTAAGATATTTCATTCATTATTCTCTCAAGAAGCAAATTTTATCCACTTTTTAAGTGATGACAATAAAGAGAAAAAATATTATGACAACAAGCCAATATCGCCTACAAAGACGGTGATTTTGAATCAAATGGTAAGTCATAATATTCATTCTTCAATCGAAAAATTATACTTAAAAGCCAAGAGCTATGAATTGCTAAGTTTATACTTTAACAGAACTGAAGATGCTGATATTGAACAATGCCCGTTTTTAGTAGATGAACAAAACGTGATAAAAATAAGAAAAGCGAAAGATATTATAATTGACCGAATGACAGAGCCTCCAAGCTTACAGGAATTGGCGAATGAAGTTGAGCTAACCTTAAAAAAATTAAAAGAAGGTTTTAAACAAATTTATGGCGATTCTGTTTATAGTTTTTTATTTGACTATAAAATGGAAGTTGCCCGTAAATTATTAGAATCAAATCAGCATAATGTAAATGAAGTAGGTCATAAAGTGGGTTATAGTACATCAAGTCATTTTATTGCAGCTTTTAAGAAAAAGTTTGGCACAACTCCTAAAAAATATATACAATCAACTATATCTAATTAATGAATAAAGGAATATTACTAGTGAATCTGGGTTCACCAGATAGTACAAAAACAAAAGATGTACGAAAATATCTAGATGAGTTTTTAATGGACAAACGTGTTATAGATATTCCCTATTGGAAAAGATATTTACTAATAAAGGGCATTATTCTAAACACCAGACCAAAAAAATCAGCAAATGCTTATAAAAAGATTTGGTGGAAAGAAGGGTCACCTTTGGTGGTAATCTCTGAACGTTTCACAAAAAAAGTAGCCGAGAAATTGCACATTCCGGTTTCTTTGGGTATGCGCTATGGTTCAATGACCATTAAAAATGGTATTCAAGATCTGCATGATCAGGGGGCAGAAGAAATTTTATTAGTACCGTTATATCCTCATTTCGCAATGTCTTCTTATGAGACTGTAGTTGAGAAGGCTAAGGAAATAAATCGTGATTCTTTTCCAAACATCAAAATGGATGTTTTACCTGTATTTTATAATAATGTTGATTATATCAAAGCCATGAGTGATAATTTGAAACGTCATTTAGATGGTTTTGATTACGACCATATTTTATTTTCCTACCATGGTATTCCAGAACGTCACATCTTAAAATCTGATACTACAAAATCGCATTGCAAAATAGATGAGAATTGTTGTAATACCGGTTCAAAAGCACATCGAACTTGTTATAGACACCAATGTTTTGAAACCACTAAAGCGATGGTTAACCTACTAGGTTTAAAAGAAGGAACTTATAGCAATTCTTTTCAATCGAGATTATTAAAAGACCCATGGTTAAAGCCCTATACCGATTTTGAATTGGTGAAATTTCCTGAACAAGGTATAAAGAAACTTGTTGTAATTACACCTGCATTTGTGGCCGACTGCCTAGAAACTTTAGAAGAAATTGCCATGGAAGGAAAGAAAGAATTTTTAGAAGCAGGTGGTGAGTCATACAAACATATTCCATGTATGAATGATAATGATGACTGGGTTGATGTTATGGTTAAATGGATTGAAGACTGGCATAAAGAGAAAACGGTTGTCATTTAATTATGGACTATTTATATTTAAAATCTCTCCACATCATATTTGTAACTACTTGGTTTGCAGGTCTATTTTATATAATACGCCTTTTTATTTATTTTAAAGAAGCCGAAGTAAAAGAAGAACCTGCCAAGACAATTTTACAAGATCAATATGCCTTAATGACTAAACGATTATGGTATATTATAACCTGGCCATCAGCAATTTTAGCGACTATTTTTGCTGTTTGGTTGTTAATTTTACAGCCCTTTTGGCTCGAAGCAAATTGGATGCTCATAAAATTAGTTTTTGTTTTTTTATTGTATGCGTATCATTGGTCTTGCCAAATAATGTATAATCAAATTGAAAAAGGCTATTTAAAATATTCTTCTTTTGCTTTGCGAATTTGGAACGAAGTTGCCACCATCATCTTATTTGCATGTGTATTTTTGGTAGTGCTGAAAAATTCATTAGGCTGGATCTTTGGAGTACTGGGAATTGTAGGCATATCAATATTATTAATGCTTGGTATTAAACTGTATAAAAATATACGTAATAAAAAAAGTTGGGATGAAAATTAGGTTTCATATCAATTTTTCTCCACTTTTTGACCTATCCACTCCATGACAAAAATCATACTCTAATTACTACTTTACTTTTAATTTTACCTTCTGAATTAAAAATAATTTATGAAAAGTTTATTATTAGGAAATGAAGCACTTGCTCAAGGCGCTATAGATTCGGGTCTGTCGGGAGTTTATGCGTATCCCGGAACACCGTCAACTGAAGTTACTGAATATATTCAAAAATCAAAAACAGCTAAAAGTCTAGGTATTCATTCTACTTGGTCAGTTAATGAAAAAACAGCTATGGAAGCTGCTTTAGGGATGTCATATACCGGTAAAAGAGCAATGGTAGTAATGAAACACGTTGGTTTAAATGTTGCTTCTGATGTTTTTATGAATATGGCTGTCTCGGGTGTAAATGGGGGCTTAGTTGTTGTGGTTGCTGATGATCCTTCCATGCATTCATCGCAGAATGAACAAGACTCAAGGTTTTACGGAAAATTTGCAATGGTTCCTATTTTAGAACCTTCAAATCAACAAGAAGCATACAACATAATGCACTATGCTTTTGATCTTTCTGAAGAATATAAATTACCTGTTTTAGTAAGAATGGTAACTCGTTTAGCACATTCGAGAGCTGGAATCATTATAAAAGAAAGAAGAGCTCAAAATGGCATACAATTACCGGTTGACACTTCCAGATTTGCATTAATTCCGTTAAATGCAAAAAAACAATTCGAAAAATTAGTTAAGAAAAAAAGTGTGTTGCTGAAAAGCTCCGAAAAATCTCGATTTAACAATTTAAAATTAAAAGAAGATTGCAGCTTAGGGATCATTGCTTGTGGAATTGCCTATAACTATGTGATGGAAAATATTAGCGGTAATGAAGAGTTTTACTCTATTTTAAAAGTTTCACAATACCCACTTCCCAAAAAAAAGATTAAAGAACTTTATAAACACTGCGATAAAATATTAGTTGTTGAAGAAGGATACCCAATAGTTGAAGAATTATTACATAACTATTTTGATGAAAACGATAAAATAAAAGGGAAATTATCTGACGATATACCACTTATTGGTGAATTAAATCCAAATACAGTTGGTAAAGCCATTGGCTTTTTCCACAACGGAGTACAAGAAATTCCTGAAATTGTTTCAAATCGACCACCGCAACTTTGTGAAGGCTGTGGTCATACTGATATATTTAATGCTATCAATGAATTAATTCCAGAAATTGGAAATAAAAAAGTATTTGGCGATATAGGTTGCTACGCCTTGGGTGCTTTACCTCCGTTAAACACCATTAATACATTAATAGATATGGGAGCTTCTATAACAATGGCCAAAGGTGCGGCTGACGCCGGATTAGAAAATGCCATTGCTGTAATTGGAGATTCAACTTTTACCCATTCAGGAATGACCGGACTACTAGATGCAGTTTATGAAAACACACCAATTACTGTAATTATTTCTGACAATTCAGCTATTGCTATGACCGGGGCTCAAGACTCAACTGCCGTTGGTCGTTTAAAAGATATTTGTTTAGGTATTGGTGTTGATCCCGAACATTTGAAAATGATAGTACCATTAAAGAAAAATCATAAAGAAAATGTGACACTCTTAAGAAATGAACTTAATTACAAAGGAGTTTCGGTAATTATATCTCAGAGACCTTGTGTAAGACTATCAAGAGATAAAAAAGAAGAAATAAAATTAAAAATTACTTCGTTGAATTAAAAAATGATTTCAAATGAAATATAATTTAATATTATCAGGTGTTGGTGGCCAAGGTATTTTAACAATTGCTGCCGTTTTAGATACTGCTACTTTACAACAGGAATTATTTGTCAAACAATCTGAAGTTCATGGTATGAGCCAAAGAGGTGGCGCCGTACAATGTCATGTAAGAATTTCTGATAAAGAAATTTATTCAGATCTAATACCGAAAGGAAAAGCTGACATGATCTTATCTGTTGAACCAATGGAATTGTTACGTTATTTACCTTATTTAGTAAATAAGGGCTGGTTAATAACCGACGCTAATCCGTTTATAAACATATCAAATTATCCTGAAAAAAAAGAATTATACGAGCAAATTAAAACGCACCCAAATCACATTATTATCAATGCAACAGAGGTTGCTAAAAAAATCGGTAATACAAAAGCAGCAAATATGGTATTGTTAGGGGCAGCTTCTACATTAATTCCCTTATCGGAGGAAAGCATGATTACCGCAATTAAAAATTTGTTTCAAAACAAAAGCGAGAGAGTTATTAATTTAAATATCGAAGCATTTCAAACCGGTAAAAAACTAGCCAAAGAATATACTGACTTTGTTTATTAAAGAAATAAAATAAACATCCACAATAGGTCTCTTCATGAGAAGTACAGTATGAACCCCGAGGTTTTATACAGTTTCACTCGGAATACTTTTCAAAGCTTTTTTTATGACCTTAGATAAAATTTTCACTCCCTTTTCAATGGTATCTTTTGGCATATTTGAAAATGAAAGTCTAATTCTGTCATCTTTTTTACTTGACGGATCAAAAGTTCTACCGGTAACAAAAACTACTCCTTTTTCAACACTTTCCTTAAAAATATCAGTAGAACTAACATATTCTGGAAGTTTTAACCAAATATAAAATCCTCCTTTAGGTTCATTCCATGTAATTTCTTCAGGCATATATTTTTTTAGACTTTGCTGTAATAAATTTTTACGATCTCTATATTCAGACCTCAAGAATTTCAAATAAGGATATAACTTATTCTGGCTTAAAAATTCGTTTGCCAAAATTTGCATAAAATTAGAAGTACAAGCATCCAAGGCTTGCTTAATGGTTTCAGCTTTTTCAAATATTTCTGGAGAAGACAGCATATATCCTAATCTAAAACCGGGTCCTAGAATTTTTGAAAATGATCCAGTATAAATTATCTCTACATCAGTAACGCCATAAGATTTCATTGGCTTGGTTAAATATTTATCCTCTTCTTTGAAATACAAATCACTATATGCATCATCTTCAATTAAAATAATTCCGGTATTTGATAATACTTCTAATAAAGCTTTTTTTCGTTCAGGCGTATAAATTATTCCTGCCGGATTATGAAAATTTGGTGTTACATAGAGCAATTTTGGTGTTTTATCTAAGCTTGCAATTTTTTGCTTTAAGGCTTCAATATCAATACCATCCTTATCGATAGGAATGCCGTGAATTTCAGCTTCATAAGTTTCGAACACAGATAATGCCCCAACAAAACTTGGATTTTCAGTTAGAATTATATTCCCTTCATTAACAAATTCTTGTGTAATAATACT
>Ga0209633_10001681_pt1 | contig 22308 bp, 23 predicted proteins | sample Cruoilmetagenom1_FD_187290 | JGI IMG/M metagenome (GOLD analysis project Ga0209633, IMG submission 187290) | Oil polluted marine microbial communities from Coal Oil Point, Santa Barbara, California, USA - Sample 1 (SPAdes) (version 2) | ecosystem: Environmental > Aquatic > Marine > Oil seeps ... | reverse complement strand
ATCAGAGCGGGCGGACTTTTCGATGAGCCCCGCCCCAAGGGCGGGAGCGAGCCACGATCAGAGCGGGCGGACTTTTCGATGAGCCCCGCCCCAAGGGCGGGAGCGAGTGCCGGGGTGTTGCCGGAACCTCATTAGTTACCCAGCCCAAGTGCTGGGTGGTTGCCGGATGTCTTTTTTGTTCCCCGACTTAAGTGTCGGCGAGATGCCGGCTAAACAGATGACTGCGGCCAGCATGACGGGTGTAGCCGGCAACCAGCCTGCGATTTCAGCAGGCGGGAAAGAAAACCCACGCCTTCAGCGAGCGAACTAAGAACTCCCGCCTAGCCCTTCGCCAGGGAACTCTTTAGGCTAACTGCACGTTTAGATTGGCCGGACAGCCATGCTCGCGGCAGGGCGATGCTCCGGCCCAACGTGCAGTGGAGCGATGTCCAACAACGCCAGGCGATTTGTCAGCCGCCTAACGCACAATACGCTCGCACTTATTCTGGCCGGTGGGCGCGGCAGCCGCCTGGGCGTGCTCACCGATTGGCGCACCAAGCCCGCGGTGCCATTTGGCGGCAAGTTCCGCATCATCGATTTCACGCTTTCGAACTGCCTCAATTCGGGCATTCGGCGGATCGGCGTCCTCACGCAATACAAGTCCCACTCGTTGATCCAGCATCTGCTGCAGGGTTGGAGCCGGCTGAGCGCCGAGCGGGGCGAGTTTATCGACATCATTCCAGCCCAGCAGTGGCTTGATGAGGACTCCTGGTACCAGGGCACCGCCGACGCCGTTTTCCAATGCCTCGACATCATCGAGGCCTACAAGCCGGAATACGTGCTGATTCTGGCGGGCGATCACATCTACGCCATGGACTATGGCGAGACCCTCGCGGCCCATGTGAGCAGCAATGCGGATTTTACGATTGCCTGCAATCTGTCGCCCAAGGAAGAGGCCCGTCAGTTCGGCGTCATGCAGGTCGATGAAGACGACCGTGTGATCGAGTTTGCGGAGAAACCCGACAAGCCCAAGACATTACCGGGCTCGCCCGATACCGCGCTTGTGAGCATGGGCATCTATGTCGTTTCCTTCGACTATTTGAGGGACCAGTTGCGGCGCGACGCGAACGACTCCTCATCGGGCCACGATTTCGGCAAGGATCTGATTCCCTATGCGATAGCCAATGGCGATCATCTCCAGGCCTACCCGTTCCGCGCATCGGCTACGAATGGCACGGGCTACTGGCGGGACATCGGGACCATCGATGCCTATTACGAGGCCAGCCTGGAAGTGCTTTCCGCGGAGCCGCCAATAGACCTTTACGATCCGAACTGGCCGATACGAACCTATCAGCCGCAGCTGCCCGCGGCGCGGTTTATCGGCGCCGGACAGCGCTGCCGGGTCGAGGACGCGATGGTCAGTGGTGGCTGCATCATCGAAAAGTCCGATCTCGAGCGAAGCCTGCTCTATTCGAATGTAAAGGTGGGCGAGGGCTGCGATCTGCAAGGCGTTCTGGCGTTGCCAGGCTGCGAGATAGGGCCCGGCTGCCGGCTGAGGGGCGTCATTCTGGACAATGGCTGCGTGGTGCCGGAAGGCACCGTAATCGGCGAGGATTCCCGCGTCGACAAGCAGCGCTTCGATATCAGCGAGCGCGGCATCGTGGTCGTCAACCGCGAGATGCTGGGGCAGGGCACCGGCTACCAAACGCCATTCGAATCGGAAGGCTAGCGCCGTAATTCAGCGCCTCGCCAGGTATTTTGCGATTCTGTCCGAGGCGTCCAGCGGCGGAACTTCCGGGACGGGGCCATGCCCGCGCCCCAAAGCCTCTTCGATCACCGCGACATAGCCTTGGGCGGTTTGGTCCCAGGTATAGGTCGTCGCCACGCGATCGTGCGCGCGGCGCGAAAGATCGGCGTGGTTTTCCAGCGCTTCAATAAGACCCCGGGCGATATCGCTCGGGTCTTCCGGATCGACCAGAACGCCGGAGCCGTCGGCGAAGATTTCCGACGGTCCGCCATTGCGGGTCGCGACGCAGGCGAGCCCGCAGGCGGCCGCCTCGATGGGGGCGAGGCCGAAGGGCTCGTAGAAGGCCGTCAGCGCAAAGACGCCACCTGCGCGGGCCACCGCGCGATAGGTCGCTGCAAGCGCCCGTTGGGAGGGAATATTCAGGAAACCAACCTGATCCCGCAGGCCGTTCCGCTCGATTGCCTCGAGGATCGCCGCCAGCACATCGCGCTCGCTGGGATCGACCTGGTCAATCTCGGCGAACGGATCATCGACACCGCGAACGCACAGGATGAGCCCCGCGCGCTGCCGCAGCTCGCTGGAGCTCGCGAAAGCCTCGACCACGCCGATCGTATTTTTCTTTTCGTCCAGCCGGTTCGACACGATGATCATCGGGCGCCCGGCCGACCCGATCCCCGCCAACAGGCCGTTGGCCAGCGACCGGTCGATTTCGCCGGGTTCGGTGCTGAAGATCCTTGTGTTCACGCCTGGGGGAATGACGGCGAACCTGCCCGGGTCATCGACGTCGACCGCGCCGCGATAGAGCGGATGGGAATACTGTTCCCGGTGTTCCTGTTCTGTAGAGGTGATGATCCGGAAAGCGCGCTCCATGGCGAGCCGCTCGGCGGCGATCCTGCGAGAGAACCGGAAGCGCGCCTCCATGTCCGCGGCGTTGGCCTCGCACATGCCGAGCTTGTCGAGCTTCTGCGCGCCGAGCGAGTGGCCGGTGAAGGTGAATCCGATGCCGTTAGAGCGTTCCAGCAGGGAAGCGCAATAACCGCCATCGGCGTAATGGGCGGTGGCGAAGTCCGGCATCGCGCCGTCGTAGAATTGGACCGCGTTGTCGACGAACTCCGGGAGATGGTCCCAAAGCTGTTCCTTGTTGAGAAATTTCGGGCCGCCGCACTCCAGGCGGACAATGCGCAAATTGTCCGGGCATTCGGGATACTGCTCGATCGGTGAGGCGAATTCCGGCCAGTGGGGATCGTCGATCCGGCGCGTCAGGATATCGACCCGGTGGCCCATCGCAGCCAAGGCTTGGGCGAGCTCCTTCACATAGACGAGCTGTCCGCCGAAATCGGGATGCTCGGTGAGATGGGAGTCGCTGGGGTCGAAATTGCCTTGAGGATTGAAAAAGACCAGGTGCATGACTTGGACCGTGACCGCCGCCGCTCAGCCGGCGGGGGACGCGTTGTAATCGGCGTCGACAACGATCTGCGCGCGCGGCTTGTGCGCAGAGATGATGCCGTGTTCGATTTCAAGCACGCGGTCGATGAATGGATCGAGCTCGGACTCATCGCGCATCCTCTTTTTGCGATGCGCGCTTGTGTCCAGATAGGTCCGGTCGATAAAGACGTGGGTCCGGCAGTTCTCGAGCAGCGTCGTGTAGGTGCCCTCGGCGATCAGCACGCGCTGGCCGCCGAATTTCATCACTTCGCTTTTGACCGCGTCGGCTTCGTAGTCGACCAGCGGTTTCTCGATCTGCTCGGCGCCATCGAGAAAGGCCTGCAGGTGCTCGTCCATCAGGGCGAGCTTCACCTCTTGCGGGCCGACCCAATCGATGTCGCCGCGCCGCGTTCGGTCGTTGGTCTTGGGCGGATACACGAAATAATCGTCCTGCTGCAGAATGCCTGCCTCGATTCCGTGTTCGGCAAGCGCATCGGCCAATGCCTGTGCGGTCTCCGACTTGCCGCTTCCCGATTGTCCGGCGATCGAGACCGTGTGCCGGTCGGCCGAGCCCTCGAGCAAGGGCAGCAGCAGCGCCACGACGCCGCTGGCCGCTTTGCGGTGATGTGGTTCGACCACAATGGAGTCGCCGAGCATGTATTTCTTCCCTCTTTAGCTGGACGTGTAGGCAAATAGTGGCGAATCGCGCATGAGAATTCCGATTGGCAGTGATCTAGAGAAATAATAGTCTCTGGAAAACCAAATTCCGTGCCGGACTGCAAGGGGCAGTAGTCGGCATTTCCCGAACGCGCGTATCAAGTTTGTCGCCTTCCAAGCTGCGCCGGCGAGACCGGCGGAGAAGTCAGAAATGCCACTCGAGTTTGAAAAAGCCTGGTCGGACCTGAACGCGGAGCTGCAGCAGCTGGAGCAGGGCGCGGGGCTGCCGGCGGCTTTGCACGCGCTGGAGGCGCATCAACGGCAGACCGGTTTTATCGAAGGCACCATCGACCAGCTGGAGCGCTACACGCTCTATCACCCCGACGACCCGACGCGGTACTTCCTGGCGCAATACAATCCCAGGCGCGCGCTCAGATTCGCCGGCTCCGGCTCCAGGGAGGCGCGGTCGCCAAGCCACGAAAATGGCTGCTTCCTGTGCCGCGAGAACATCCAATGGCAGCAGCAGGGCACCCAGCTCGGTTACCGGATCGAGACGCGGGAGCGGGCCTATTTCGCGCTGATGAACCCGTTTCCGCTATTGCCGGCCCATGTGGTGATGGCCGCCACCGGTCACGTGCCCCAGGACTGGCGGTTTAAGGAAGATACAGGGCTTGATGTGGCGATGCTGCTGGAAGACCTGGTTCAGCTCGGCGACCGGCTGCCCGGCCATTTGGGCTTCTATAACGGCGTGAACGCGGGCGCCACGATTCCAGGCCACTTGCACTACCAGTTCTTCAGGCGCCCCGAGGATCAGGGCCCGTTCCCGCTGGAAGCCGCCGCCGCGAAGATGGCAGAGCGCAAGGTCGCCCCGGTCATCGTGCAGGACTATCCGCTGGACGCGGCTATCTGGAAGGGCGAGGCGCAAAACATCGTCGCCCGCGCGTCCGATTGGATTGCGCTTTGGGCCGAGCGAAACCGGTCCCGGCTCGATGGCCTGGCCGCGAATTTCATCACCTCGCGCAATGTCGAGGATGACGACGTGACCCTCTACTTTGTTCCCCGCGACCGGGCCAAGCCCAGGGCCGCAAGATTCTCCAACCTGGTTGGCGGCATCGAGGTGCTTGGCGAGTTCGTGCTTTCCAATCCCGAGGACAAAGCTGGACTGGACGAGGGCGGAATCGACTACTTTACATTGGAAGCGGCCTTGGCGAGCGTGCGCGCGCCGATTGAAATCGACTGACGGCGACGCTTCCACCATTGAATCTGCCCGCATCGATGCAAGGCGGCGCCTCCATGTCCGTGCCGCAAGCGGGTGAACACGGGAGCTAGGTAATGCATCTGGGCATTCTGACGGGGGGTGGCGATGTCCCCGGACTGAATCCTGCCATCAAGGCGGTCGTGAACGAGGCGTTCGCGCGGGGCTGGCGCGTCACCGGGTTCCGGCGCGGCTGGGCGGGGCCCGTCAATTCCGATCCCTCGGATCTCGAGGGAACCGAAGAGGCCCGGATGGTCTTGACGCCCGACATTGTGCGCAGCATCGACCGGACCGGCGGCACCATACTCCACACGTCGCGCACCAATCCCTCGCGCATGCGGGCCTTCGAATTACCGGAATTTCTGAAGCACAGGGCGCCGCCTTCGGACGGCGATAGGGACGGCGACAAGGTGGATGTGACGGACCATGTGCTCTCGGTCCTGGACGCCCTCGATATCGACGTGCTGATCGCAATCGGCGGCGACGACACGCTGTCCTACGCCGCGCGTATCCATGGCGAGGGCGCCAAGACGATGTGCATCCCCAAGACCATGGATAATGACGTTTTTGGGACGGATTACTGCATTGGGTTTTCGACCTGCGTCACAAGGTCGGTCGAGCTGATCAACCGGCTGCGGACCCCGGTCGGCAGCCATGAGCGGTTCCTGGTGGTGGAGATGTTTGGCCGCCATTGCGGGCTCACCGCGCTGATCGCGGGATATCTGGCCGATGCCGATAGAACCCTGATCGCCGAAGTGCCCTTCAATCTCGACAAGCTGGCCCGGCTGGTCAGTGAGGACCGGGCCGCCAGCACGTCCAACTATGCGATTGTGGTTGTCTCCGAAGGCGCCCAGGTGGCCGAAGAAGGCATCATGGAATCGGGCGCCGCGGACGCCTACGGGCACCGCAAGCTGGGCGGCATCGGCGACCGGGTCGGTGGCGCGCTGAAGGAGCTTACCGGGGTCAACGTCATGGTGCAGAATCTGGGCTATCTGTTGCGGGCGGGCGCGCCCGACGCCCTCGATATCATGGTGCCCCGGAACTACGGAACCATGACGGTTCGCCTGATCGAACAGGGCAAGACCGGGCTGATGGTGGCGGTTCAGAACGGTTGCTACACGACGCAGCCCGCCGACATCAGCACCAAGGGGGAGCGCCGCGTCGATGTCGATGGCATGTATGACGTCGACAGCTACCGGCCCAGAATCGTCAATCTCGACGGCGCGCCGATGTATCTGCGGTGACTGACGCTACTCACATCGTGCTTGGCAGCGCAGACACGCGTTTAAGCGGAGGATTTGGCGACGGCCGCGCCGTCTTGGCGGCCTAAATGCATCTTTGCGCTGAGCACCTCGGCGTAACATATCGAAATTCTGATGGGATATTGCATGTCCGCTTTGGGTCGCTTGCGGACATTTCATTAGCTACCCCACTTAAGTATGGGGTGGTTGCCGGAGAGCTCACCCAGTTCCGGCAACTCCCCGACACTTCAGTCGGGGAAAAAGAGAGTCCGCCTTGCACGCCTAGGCGGACAAGACCAATGGATCACGGCCGGCACCGGACAAATGCCGCCTAGCGAGCCCGCATGAAACCGTGGCATCCTTTCCGCCATGGTCGAGACTACCCCAATGAAGGGCGAAGCTGTTCAGTGGCGCATTGCGGGCGATTGGTGGGATCTCTGCAATTGCGCCGTTGGCTGTCCCTGCGTTTTCGGATCCGACCCCACGCACGGCTTTTGCGAGGGCGTGCTCACCTGGCTGATCCACGAGGGACACTATGGTGAGGTGCAGCTCGGCGGCGATCTCGCCGTAGTTCTCCTGAATCATTTTGAGGGCAACGTACTCGAAAAAAACCGGGAGTTCGGGTTCCTGATCGATGAGCGCGCGGATTCCCAGCAACGCGAGGCGCTGCGGACAATCTTCACCGGCGAGGCCGGCGGCCAATTCGCGGCTTGGCGGGAGCTGACGATCCGCCTCGACGGCGTCGAATTCGTGCCCATGACCGTCGTTTGCGAGGACGAGACCTGGCGGGTTGAGGTGCCGGGCCTGATCGAAGGTCTGGGCAGCCCCTACCGCGAATACATGGTGCCCGAGGGCGATACCTGCCGGATCTACAACGCGCCGCGGCCCGAGGTCGTGCCGGGCTTCATCACGCTGGGCCACGCGCTCCGCAATGTGGTGAAAGGCGCCTTTGGGCGAAACTGGGATTGGTCGGGGCGCTCGGCCAAGCACATCGCGTTCGACCTTACCGGCCCCGACCCGTTCACCTGGCGCAAGCCCCTCGAAGACCAATAACGCCCTCGCCGCTCCCGGCTCAAAAAATCACTTTTGCCGCCTGGCCGTCGCAGCGCGGCGCGGGCTCGATCAAACCGTAATAGCGCTTGAGCCGCTGGTTGCGGTCCCATTTGGCTCCGGTTCGCACGCCTATGCCGGTCTGCGCATCCCAGACCGAGCCGGTGCGCTGGCTCAAGCCGTCGACCCAATGGACCGGTCCCTCGGCGCCGAAGGCGGAAAGCAGGCGGAAGTTGTAGCGGCCGTTGGTGGGATAAAACAGATCGTACTCGGACCCGAACCAGTTGGCCGAGCTGCCATAGAGATAGTTCCGCTGCGAGGTGAGCACATTGCTTGTCGGCGTGCCCCGCGAGCCGGAGTCGTTGTTGAGCAGGCCGAATTTGTTTTGCAGCCAGGCCCTGGATACCGGCGTGCCGGGAATCTGGGTGTCGGCCCGATCCTGGCCGCCTGTTGGGCCTGTGGCTGGCCGCAATTCGATCGGCACGATCAGGCCGCCGGTCGGGATCACCTTGGGAATGTCGATCGGCCCCACGTCCTGGTAGATATCGTTCAGATCGTGCAGATAGAGCGGCGGCCATTTGTGCTTGGGGCTCGCCCGGAACAGCCGGCGATAGGCCGCCTCCATGCGGGGCTTGACGTTGATCGTGACATAGACATGCGCGTTGTGCGGCGCGAAGGCGGGATCGAGATGCCCCCAGGTCAAGGGATTGTCTTGCTTGACGTCGACGCTGGGGGTGATCTTGTCCAATTCGTCGCGAATCGCGTCGTAGGTCTTGTTGTAGAGTTTGTCATAAATATCCTCCCGGGTCGCCGCATCGACAGGAATCTCGTCGAGCAGGATGCCGGCATCGCCAATCGCATAAGACGTGGCTTCCGCCGCGAGATACTGGATGCCGTGGTCGCGCAGCTGGTTGATGTCCGGAAATTCAGGGGGAATGCCCATCGAGGCCAACCAGGCGTCCATGCCGGTTCGGGTGTGGCTGGCGATCTTATCCTCGCAGTTTCTGCTGACCGGAACCCGGCCAGTTCGCGCGGTGCCGCAAATCGCCTTCGCTACATTTTTGGCGATGAAGGACTTGGCGGAGCGCAGTCCGCTGTTCCACTGGGCGGTCCAGGCCGTGAAGAGCTCGCCCATCTGCTGAAACACGTTCATTTCATTGCGAATCTTGTTGCGCATCGCTACCGGCGAAAACCGGCAGCCGGGCCGCACGTTGTAGGGCCGGCCCTTGGTGATGTCGGAGACGATCTTGTTGCCTGCCAACTGGATGGAGTTGACGTCGTCCATCACGGTGAAGCGCGGCGGCACATAGCTCCGGATCCGGATATCCAGCAAGGTCTCGGCCAGCGCCTTGCAAAGCGTTGCGCGTTGCCGGTTGGGGCAGCAGTTCTCCGGCTTAAGGGCGCAGACGTTTCTCATTCGCACCCCGCCCTTGCCGTCGGCCTCTCCAGGCGCTCGTATCGGGGGTATCGGGATCCGCTGAACCGTCAGCCCGTCGCCCTGTCCGGGCGTGCGAATTGGCGGCACCGGAACGCGCTGAATGGTGGCGCCTTGGCCCTGCCGGTCCGGTGTCCGAGGCGCGCGGGCGCCGGGCGGCTGTATCGGCGGTACCGGAACGCGCTGAATGGTGGCGCCTTGGCCTTGCCGGTTCGGCGTCCGAGGCTGCGACGGCTGTACCGGCCGCATCGGCACCCGCTTGATGGTGAGTTCATCGCCCCGCCGGATTGGGGCCTGCAGCGTTCGCGCACCGGGTGCCGCCTGCTGCTGACCTCTGGCTGCCGCCTTTATGCAGGTGATGGCGCTAAACCCATCGCAGGTCGGGCCCCGGCAGACCCGGCCATCGCCGAACACCAATGTGGTAGCGCCAGTGCGGCCTACGCCCTTGGCGATCTGGAACCGTTGCGCGCTTTGGAACCCGGATTCCTTGCAAAACAGGTCGGCGGCCGGCTTGCCGCACTCACGTCCCCAATGCTTGCACCAGTCCAGACGCACACCCCGCATGACGGGATTGGCAAAGGTCCGCGCCTCCTGCTGGGCTCGGGCGACGTCTGCGAATGGCGCGGATAACAAGATAGTCAGCAGCGCAAGGGCCAGCGTAGGCCAAATGCGCGTCAACGCAGGACTGTGTGCCGCGCGGCCGTGCGCCACCACGCGACTGCGTGTCGCGCTCCCAGCAGACCTGCTGTGATTGGAAACGCCCAAGGGCCTCACCCTGGTTTGCGTGTCGCCTTGGAGGTTAGTCCGTTCGGGGCGCAATCTCTAGGGGCGAAGACGCCGCGCCTTCAATCCGCACCGTCCAGACCCCATCTTGCAATCGGCATAGGACTCCCAAAATTCAGGTCATTGGACCCCGGCGGGACAACGACGGAAATCTCTTCAATGAGCAAGAACCCTCAATCCGCCCACACCAGCCCGTGGGCGACCTCAGAGGCAATCTGGCTTGTGGGCGTGGCAGCCGCCTTCATCTTGGAATATCCCTGGCCCATATCGCTGGAAGGCCTTGTGCCGGCTCCCTACCGCTACGGAATCGGCGCGGTCCTATTGCTGGCGGGAGCCGCCCTGGTGGCCTTGGCCCAGCGGACCCTGAAAACCGCCGGTCAGCCCTCGGCGCCCGGTGTCCCGACCACCGCGCTGATCACCACCGGCGTCTATGCATACTCACGCAACCCGGCCTATCTCGGCGGCCTTCTGGCGCTTGCCGGACTCGGGCTGCTGACCAATTGGCCCTGGTTGCTGATCATGCTCATCCCCATGGCGGTCGCCACCGATGTCATCCTGATCCGCCCCGAAGAGCGCTATCTCGCCGCCACCTTCGGTAAGGACTACGCCGCCTACCGAGCCAAGGTTCGCCGCTGGATTTAGGGCGTGTTTGGCGCTTAGTGCCGACGCTTGAAAGGCGTTCCGGGGTCAATCTCCCCGCCCGTCAACCTTGGCTTTCAGCTCGAGCATGGCCTCGGCCAGATCTTGCCGGCCATAGGGCGAGCTGATGTCGAGATACCTGTCGACCAGCGCCAAGATCACGTCCTTGATCATCTCGGCGCATATTTCCCGCTCTTGATGCCTGGCGAGATCCGCCACCTCCTTGAGCGCGCCGGCGATATGGGACCGCGCCTGCTCAAGCGGAAGCTTTGGAATTTCCTGGCGTAGCACTTCGGCCCAGTCGTCGGCGTTGTGCCTGGTCAGCCTCGTCGGTCTTCTCATCAGTATGTCACAGCCCCATTCAACCCAAGAGAGAGCGAGTATATTTTAACTCCCGTTCAAGTTTCAAGACTATTTTGATCTCCACCCGCGGGAGAGGCCTGCCTTTTTTGACGGCCCTCAGCTGTATCGACCGTGCCGCCGCGATCTGGCCGAATTGCAAATCCACCCTTTGGTTCTCGCCTGGGAGGAGACAACTGCCATGACAGTGCCGCATGAAGACCGCCGCATCGATTACATCGAACTCGCCGTGGCCGACATCGGCCGGTCGAAGGCGTTCTACGGAGAAGCATTCGGCTGGAGCTTTAGGGATTACGGCCTGGAGTATTGCGAATTCTCCGACGGCCGCATGAAGGGCGGTTTCGACGCCACCTCGCCGGTGAAACCCGGCGGACCGTTGGTGATCCTATATGGCAACGATCTCGCAGAGATTCAGGCGTCAGTCGAATCTGCCGGGGGCAAGATCGTGAAGACGGTATTCGAGTTTCCGGGCGGGCGCCGGTTCCACTTCACCGACCCCGACGGCTACGAGCTAGCGGTCTGGTCCGAGGCCTAGGGGCCGGGCACGCCTGCGGCTACTTCACCAAGCCGAGCTGGGCGAACAAATTGTACTTGTCCCAATCGTCCCAGCTCTCGGCGATCTTGCCGTTCTCGAGCCGGTCAATCTGGATGCCCGTCCAGGTCACCTCATTTCCAGTGGGTTGAATGCCGAGATATTCGGCGGACTGGGTGGCCCTGAATCGCCATCTGGTGGCGACCCAATCTCGCTCTGCGATCTGCATCAGCACTTCGTTGCGCGAATCCGTGAAGGTGGAGTGATATTTTGCCAACAGCGCCTTGTAGACCTCGAGGTTCTTGACCGAGACACCACCAGCGATGTCCGGTTCCTGGTGGTTCAAATAGCCATCGGTGAAGATGTCGTCGAACTTGTCCGAATTGCCGCTGGCCCAAATGGCGTTGGCGCGCCGGGCCATGGCTTTGTTGTCTTCCAGTGACATGATGCTGCCTCCTCACCAAACGACTCTGCGAAATCACGGCCCAGCGGCCATCGGTTCCAGGTGGACCGCCAAAAGTCTGCCGCCATCAGACCAACCGGTCAAACTGCACGCGCCTACCAGGCTTTGACGGCGAGCACATCGCAGGGCGGATCCCTGAGAACGTCCTCGGCCACGCTCCCCAGAAGGGCGTTGGCGATTCCCGTTCGCCCGTGGGTGCCGAGCGCCAGCAGGTCCGGTTTTATCCGCTCCACTTCCTGCCTGACGACCTGCCTGACATCGCCAAGCCTCAAGACTCGATGGAACTTGCCTGCATCCACCCCAAGCGCCTCGCATAGGGCCCCCATCTCGTTCTCGACCATATTCTCCAGGCGGTTTTGCTCCTGCTCCTTCACCTGACGGCGCGTATCGGAGCCGTACATGAAACCTGAGAAGGGAACCTGGTAGGCGTGCACCAAATGGACTTCTGCGTCGGGAACAAGTCTGACCGCGACTTCAAGGGCGCGGCGTGAGTGAAGCGAGAAGTCCACCGCGACGGCGACGCGGCGATACGAACGGTCCGGGCGATCCCTGACCACGAGAACTGGAACATCGCCCATTCGAAGGATCCTCTCGCAGCTGGTGCCCCGGAATCGCCTCTCATAGGCCCTGTCGCGCTCGCCGAGTATGACGAGGTCCGCCTTCAGCTCGTGGGCGCTCTGGAGAATGGCCTCGCCGTTTTTGCCAAATTTCGACTCGACCGACACGGCGACTTCTTCGCCCGGCTGAAGCCCGGCAATGTGCTTTGCAATGGTGTCCTCTGCGGCGGCCTTTTGATGGAGCGCCATCGCTTCGGGCAGCGCCTCGTCGACAACGTGCACCACGTAGAGTTTCGCCTCACGGTCGCGCGCCAATATCAAGGCCCGCTCGATCGCCCGGTCGGAACGCGCTGAAAGATCCGTGGCCATCAGGAATGTCGGCATTGGCTGCGAGCTCCTCGTTTGCCTATCGCTTCACAGTCGCCGCGGCCGGCGAGCCAGCGAAGCTACCGGGCGGACGCCCTGATCGTAAATCGTATGGATCAAATTGGTGACAGGCCCGCCCAATTGCGCCCGCCCGACCCAATTCCTGCTATTCCGCGCCGGGCCTATTTTCGGGCTGGTTGGCAGCCGCGAAGACGTCCCAGGCCGTAAAGAACACGGCAGCGATGACCGGTCCCAGGATCAACCCGGTCGCGCCGAATGTGGCAAGGCCACCGAAGGTGCTCACCAGAATGACAAGATCGGGCATCTTCGCCTCGCCACCCACCAGCGTCGGGCGCAACACGTTATCAATCGCCCCGACCACGATCGCGGACCACGCCAACAAACCGGCCGCCGGCAACGTCGCGCCGATCGCAAATAGATAGATCACCGCCGGAATCCAGACGAGTGCCGTGCCGATCCCCGGAATCAACGAGGAAACGGCCATGACCGCACCCCACAGCACGAAATTCGGGATACCAAAGATCCAGAAGCCGAAGCCGCCAAGCAGGCCCTGAATCGCGCCGATCACCAGCGAACCCCTTATGGTGGCGCGGGCAACGACAAATCCCTGGGTTAGGATTTGCTGCTGCACATCCATTCTCAGCGTCGTCATTCTCATCAGCTTCTCGACGATTGCCGGTCCGTCCGTCAAGAAATAGAACATGGCGTAGAGCAGGACGAAGAGCTGCAGAAAAAATCGCGCTGTGCCCTGTGTGACGGCGGCGACGGAGCCGACTAGGAAACGACCGATTTGACCGGCGAAGTTTGCGATCTTGGACGCGATTTGCGGGCCTGCGGACTGCAGTTTTTCGCGAAGCGGAAACCACTCGGGCAGCTTGAGCTGGAAGTCACTCAGAAATTCCACAGCCCCCTGCGCCCATGGGCCGGCATTGGCTGCCAAATCGGCGGCCTGCCCGGCAATAAGCACAAGGAGCAAGAGGCTCGGCAAAAGGATCGCGATTGTCAGCAGGATGATTGTAAGCGCCGAGGCCATCGCCCTATGGCCCCGTAACCAGACCAGGATTGTTCGGTAGAGCGGCATGGCCACCGCGCTGAAGACCGCAGCCAGGAACAGGGCTTCGAGAAAGCCTCGAACCATGTCGAGGAAAACCGCCGTGATGGCCAGCAATAAGATGCCGGTCATGCCCGTGCGCAACCAGTTTTGGTTGTCAGCCAATTGGGACGTCCGATCCGCTTGTTCGTCTGCCATTGTGAATCGCAAACCCAAAACCTAGCAGCGGCCGGTGGGCCGCATGGAGAGCTGCCTGCAGGCCAACATTCTCATTCGCTGCCGTCAACCGGCTAGCACTCCGCCCAAACCGGAAGGCGCGCGCGTCAGCCCCAATTCCTTCTATTCGATGATCGCCGGCCATTTCAGTTGGGTCTCGCGCCGCTGGTCATCCCACCGATATTTGCGAGGGCACAATCGGTGAAGCCGGCGCGGCTCACATCGATATCGAGCCGCTTTGAGAAGATTTGGCCGTTTACGGGCCTGATCGCAGCGCTCGACAACATCGACCGAATACCGCAAGTTGAGGTCGGAAAAGCACGAGGAGAACACGTTATGGCAAGCTCGAAAGCTGACTTCACGCAAGCGGTCCGGGAGAGCCGCGGATTATTCATCACCGCGGGCGTTCTTTTGCTGATCATCGGCGTCGGCGCCATCATATTCCCGTTCATCTCAACCGTATCCGCCACCCTCTTGATCGGGGTTGTTCTGGTGATCGGCGGAATCGTGCACATCTTCCACGCCTTCGGGGCCAAGGGCTGGGGCGGATTTGCGTGGGAGCTCGTCATTGGGCTTCTGGAGGCGGTGTTCGGGCTGATCCTGTTGGCCTTCCCGATTGCCGGCGTCGTCGCATTGACGATTTTCCTGGCCGCGATGTTCTTCGTGGAAGGCATAATACGCACCGTATTCTCACTCCAGATGAGGCCGGAAGGTGGATGGGGCTGGGCTCTGGTGAGCGGCATCGCCTCGATAGCGGTCGGCATTCTGCTTTGGGCCGGTCTTCCGGGATCCGCGCTCTGGGCGATTGGTCTGCTGGTCGGCATCAACTTCATTATGGCCGGGTGGAGCTCGATCATGCTGGCCTCCGCTGCCGGAAAATCCGCGGGCGCCACAGCCAAGGCCTAGGCCGCGCGAATCTCATTACCCGCCAAGTAAGCCTCCGAGCGCATCTCCAGCAGCCGCGAGGCCGTGCGCTCGAAGAGCTTGGCGCCGTCGCCCGAGATATAGAGCTGGTCGGGTTCGGCATCCGCCGAGGCGACCAGCCGGACGCCTTGATCGTAGAATGTGTCGATCAGGTTTATGAACCGCCGCGCCTCGTTGCGCCGCTCGGGTCCCATCACCGGAATGTCCGACAGTACCTTGGGCACCCTTCGATATGTCGTTAAGATTGCGAAATGTCCGATAGCGTCGAGCAACAACTCTGGGATGCGACGCAACGCATTCTAGACTCGCAAAGTCAGAAGAAATTGGTGATTGCGGGGCCAGGAACTGGAAAAACCTTTCTATTCCGCAAGCTTCTCGAAACCTGTCCGGGGTCGCACGATGACCGTTTGGTACTCACATTCATCAACAACCTAAAGGACGATTTGGAGCGCAGTCTGGGAGAGCTAGCCAGCGTATACACTCTACACGCCTACTGCCAACGTTTGCTCTATCGGCACGCACAGTTGCGAGATGGCCTGACATCGCAATTCAGGTGTTATCCGGGATTGGCATCGCTAATCAAGCAAGATTGGCAATGGTTAGAGGGTTCACAGGCTCCCGAATTTATTAAGAAAATGCGGGACTTAGAATGCCCCGATGAGCAAGCCGGCTTCTATGTCCGGCGTGCAAATTACTATGACGCCGTCGACTTCGACGACAGCGTGTATCGCACTTACTGCCAGCTCCGGGATCAACCCGAGTCTATCCCCGACTACGAGCTCGTATTGGTCGACGAATTTCAGGACTTCAACGCAATGGAGGCGGGCATCATCGACTTGCTGGCCAGTCGGAGCTCAATCGTTATCGCCGGCGACGACGACCAAGCTCTTTATAGCCAGTTACGTGGCGCAAATTGGAATTACATTAGGGCGCACCACCAATCGGGTGACTTTGAAGTCTTTGAGCTGCCCTTCAGCATGCGATGCCCCAAAGTGGTTGTAGGGGCGGTGAACGATATCATAGATAGGGCACGTGCTGAGTCGAGACTCGATGGCCGCGTGGACAAACCGTATCGGTACTTCGAACCACTCAAGGGAGAAGTGAGCCGTCTATACCCGAACATCGAACTGGTTCGGACAAGCGTGCAGCGGCTCAATGCAAATTACTTCGGACGCTATATCGAGCACGCTATTCGAAATATCTCAGAGGCAGATATAGAAGAGGCAACTCAGAATCTGGAGCCACTCGCTCTTGTTATCGGGCCCAAACCATACTTGCCCCAAATCGAGAGACATCTTGTCGATGCCGGCCTTCTACTTCCCGCAAACGAACAAAAAACGAGCCTTTGGGACGACGGTCTTTCGATTCTGTCCAGTGATCCAGAATCGAACTTGGGATGGAGATTGATTCTGGCGTGCGAAGAAGAGGAGTTTGCTGCTGAATGCATTCAGGCGGCAAACGAGCGAGGGACGCCACTGTTGTTGGTGATTCCTGAAGAACAGCGCGACGCGGTATTGCAAGAGGCGGCGGAAATGGAGGCCAGCCAAGCAGTCGAAGAGGAGGCGCTTGACGAAGCAGGCGGTGCTTCGAGTATCAAACTTACATCATACGAAGGCTCAAAAGGCCTGTCGTCACAGCACGTGTTTGTTGCGGGACTTCATTCGGGTGATTTGCCCCGCGATCCGGACGACATTCGGGACATCGAGATATGTCGTTTCTTGGTTGGCCTAACCAGAACAAAAAAGAAGTGCACATTGTTACTGACCCGAAGATTTGGACAAGATTTGAAGAATCCATCGTCATTCTTGGAATGGATCGATGAATCACGATATGACGTTGTGAACGTCGATGCAGCCTATTGGAAAAGGCTCGCACAATCTGGGCCGAATTAGTCCTGGCAATTGGCCGGTTGGATCAATCCGCTTGACTGTCAAAGTATCGTGCTTGGAATTCCGATTATTCGGCAAGCGCCGCTGAATTCTATCTAAGCTGCACCGAGATTCATGCCCCCATGACCAATCTTCGACCGATCGAAATGGATTTCCTCGATGACCTTTTTGTGATGCACGAAGGCTTCGTGCTGAAATTCACAGACCGTACATTTTCTGAGTTTTTTGAGCATGAGCTACAGATCAATATTGATGATCCAAAATTCTTCGCGCGCGGAAGTTCTAAGGCCAAGCGCCTCAGATACTTTCTCCAGACCGCCGACACAGCGACGGTTGTGAAGGCGCTCCAAATACTTTGGGAGTACCGTGAAGCTGCGAGGCAGCGTGCAGGTGTTGACGATAAGGTCGCTAATGCCAGCGAACAATTAGGGCGAATTATTCAGCGGCTTGGAGGTAATTGGCGAGAGTCCGCCGTGGCCGATCAAGACTCAACGAGCATCGTACCTAGCCCAGAAATCGTCAGCCAATTGAACAGGCAACTCATCGGTCTAAAGGATCTCGATCCTCAGCCTCGAGGCTACGCTTTCGAGAAGTTCTTGAACCGACTGTTCAGTGAATATGGGTTGGAGCCCCGCGAGCCGTTTCGAATGCGCGGCGAACAAATCGATGGCAGCTTTCAGCATGATGGCCAAACATATCTTCTGGAAGCAAGGTGGCGGAATTCCCGCGCAGACGCCGCAGCTCTCATGGCATTCAACGGTAAACTTGATGAAAAGGCCGCCTGGACGCGCGGACTGTTTGTTAGCCATGCCGGGTTTTCCGATGATGGACTATTCGCATTCGGACGGGGCAAGCGGCTAGTTTGTATGGACGGGTTAGACCTACATGAAATGTTTGAGCGGAAACTGTCATTTCACAAGATTCTCGCCATGAAGGTCCGGCGCACGGCGGAAACTGGCATCCCGTTTGTTAGGGTCCGCGATCTAATTCCCACTTAGGAAGAAAGAGTTAGGCGATCACGTTATCGGCCCGACGCTCCTTGCCCGCCAAATAGGCCTCCGAGCGCATCTCCAGCAGCCGCGAGGCGGTGCGCTCGAAGAGCTTGGCGCCGTCGCCCGAGATATAGAGCTGGTCGGGTTCGGCATCCGCCGAGGCGACCAGCCGGACGCCTTGATCGTAGAATGTGTCGATCAGGTTTATGAACCGCCGCGCCTCGTTGCGCCGCTCGGGTCCCATCACTGGAATGTCCGACAGCAGAACCGTGTGAAAGGCGTGGGCGACACGCAAGTAATCGGCGGCGCCTAGGGGTTTCCCGCAGAGATCCTCGAAGCCGAATCGCGCGATGCCGTAGCAGGCCTCGGGCACGTGGATCTTGCGCCTTTTCACTATCAGCTCGTCCCCGTGCCCATGGTCGCGGCCGGTAAGACGCCTCCAAACCTCGCCCAATGCCTTGTCGGCCTTTTTGCCGCTGGGCGTGAAATAGAGTTTCCGGCCCTGCAGCTTCTCCAGCCGATAGTCTTTTTCCGCCTCCAGCTCCAAAACTTCCATGCGCTGCTCCACCAGATCGATGAAGGGCTCGAAGAGCGGGCGGTTGAGACCGTTGTGGTAGAGCTCCCAGGGTGCGGCGTTCGAGGTCGCCACCATCACCACATGGCCGTCGAACAGGCCCTGAAACAATCGGCCGAGGATCATGGCATCGGCAATATCGGTCACGTGCAGCTCATCGAAGCAGAGCAGCTGGGCCTGTTGCGCCAGATCGCGTGCGACATAGGCGATCGGATCGCCGTCATGGGATTTGCGCGCCTGGCCAATGCGGTCATGGATGTCGGCCATGAATTCGTGGAAATGCACCCGGGCCTTGGCCGCGAACGGCACGGTCTCGTAGAACAGGTCCATCAGCATGGTCTTGCCGCGCCCGACGCCGCCGAACATGTAGAGCCCTTCGGGCACTTCGCCCCGCTGTCGCGTGAAGTAGGAAAAGAAATCGGTGCGGCTGGGCGGCTCGTATTGGGCGAGCCTGTTGGCCAATAGCTGCAGCTTTTCAGCCGCCAGCAACTGGGCCGGATCGAGCTCAAGCTCGCCCAGCTCGATCATCGCCCGATAGCGCTTCAGGGGACCGGTTTCCATGGCCTCGACCGCAACGAAAAGCGGCACCCGCCTAGCGGCTGGTCCTGCAACGGTCAAGCAACAACGGCCCGGTTAGCCGGGTTGGGTTGCGCCCTCCAGCGCGCCGATCTCGTCGAGATGGGCCTGCAAGGTCATGGCGTCGAGGGCATCCAGCGGCAAATTGCAGAAGATATCTATACGCTGGGTCAGCATTCGCATCGCATCGGCAAAGGCATAACGCTTCTCGGCCTCGCTGCCTTCGACCGCCGCCGGGTCCAGCAGACCCCAATGGGCCGTCATCGGCTGACCGGGCCAGACCGGACAGGTCTCTCCGGCTGCGTTGTCGCAGACGGTGAAGACGAAATCGAGCTCGGGCGCGCCCTCCACCGCAAACTCGTCCCAGCTCTTGGAGCGTAGCGTCGAGACGTCGTAGTTCTGCGACTTGAGAATATCGAGGGCGTAGGGGTGCACCTCACCCTTGGGATGGCTTCCGGCGCTGTAGGCGCGAAACTTGCCGCTTCCCAGCCGGTTCAAAATGCACTCGGCTAGAATCGAGCGCGCCGAATTTCCGGTGCAAAGGAACAGCACATTGTAGGTCTTGTTCGGCATGGAACCGGTCAAACCCGCGCAATAAGAAGCGGAGTTTTCGATCTAACCCGCGCGTATGACGTTTTCATGAACCTAGCAATTTGGGGCGCCCCGTAGGCGCAACTGACGTTCACACCCGCGCCACAATGGCCGACTAATGTTGCACTGCAACAAAAAACACCCAAATAGACCAAATAGAATGGACGCTGCAAAAAACAGCGCAGGGCGGACGTCCGGGAGTTCCGTAAGGAGGTTCCGATGGAAAATCATAACGCCTACAGTGCAAAGACTCGCAAACTCTGGCCTGCCGAACTCGGTCTCTATCAGGAGCACCTGATCCGGCTCGACCGGGAAAGCCGCCGGCTGCGCTTTGGCATGGCACGGGGTGACGACTTCATCCGCGACCACGCAGCCCAAGTGAACGACTTCAAAAGCGTCGTCTATGCCTATATCGAGGATGGCCAGGTGCGGGCCGCGGCCGAACTGCGCCCCTTGGGCTCGCCGCCCCATCGCGAAGCCGAGGCCGCTTTGTCGGTGGAGCTGGAATATCAGGATAGCGGGCTCGGCACCGAATTGCTGGGCCGCGTGATCCGCGCCGCGCGCAATCGCGGGCTGCGCAGGCTCTACATGAACTGCATGATCGAAAACAAGAAAATGCAGCGGGTGGCCAAGAAGTACGACGCGGTGCTGCAATTCGAGCGCGGCGACGTGATCGGCGAGCTGGCGACGCCGGCGCCCAACTATTTCTCGATCTGGCATGAGATGGTCGAGAATGAACGCGGCTTCGTGATGGCCGTCCTCGACTTTCAGCGCCGCATGATGCGTGCCGCTTGAGCGCGCTCTAACCCTTCTGCGGGGTCTCTGCAAACAGCCAGCGCGCCGCCCAGACCGCCGCGGCCGCGCCCAACAGCTGCGCCACGATGAAGGGAACCGCATGGAGCGGCTGGATGGCGGCGAAGGTGTCGGTGAAGATGCGGGCGATGGTGACGGCGGGATTGGCGAAGGAGGTCGAGGACGTGTACCAAATGCCCGCCCCGATCACGAGGCCGACCGCCCAGGGCACATATTCGGCGCGCGCGCGCAGGCAGGCTAGGATCGTGAAGACCAGCGCCAATGTGGCGACGAACTCACCGAGCCAATGGCCCGCCTCATTGCGCGCCAGCGTGCCGATCTGAACCGGCTCAAGGCCGAACATCAAATGGGCGAGGATGGTCCCAAGGATTCCGCCCACGATCTGCACGCCGGAATATTGCAGCGCCTTGGTGCGGCCAATGCCACCGGTCAGCCAAAACGAAAAACTGACCGCTGGATTGAAGTGGGCGCCCGAGACGGGTCCGAAGACCACAATCAGAACCACCAGGATCGCGCCGGTCGTCAGCGCATTCGCCAGCAGCGCAATGGCCGCGTTGCCCTCGGCCAGCGCCAGGCCCGCAATGCCCGACCCGATAATGGCGGCGACCAGAAACACCGTGCCGGCGGTCTCCGCGGCCAGCTCCCGCGCAGTCGCCCCGGTCTTCTGCTGCCGCTCGGCCGCAGCCTGCTTGCCCCCACGTGGCGTCATCGGCTCAGCTCCCGCTCATGTCCGGCAACCGGGCTAGGAAAAGCATGTTACGGATTTAAGACGGCTGCTGGCCGCCCGAAGCTCAGGCAGCCGCTTTCTCGCTCGCATAGGTCACCCAGCCGCTGCCCTTATGGCCGAAATTGAACAGATCGGGATGGCAGACCTCGGCGAGAATCTCGAGGGATTCGGCGAGCCGGGGGCCGGGCCGGTTGAAATACTGGTTGCCGTCGGCGACCACGACCCGGCCCTGCTTCACGGCCTTGAGATCTGCCCAGCCGGGGCGGGCCGCCATCAGCGGCATTTCCTCCAACGTGCGGGCGATATCGAACCCGCATGGCTGCACGAAGATTACATCCGGGTCGGCCTCGCGGATCTGATCCCACTCCATCCAGGGCGAGTGCTTGCCGGCTTCGCCGAACAGGTTTTCCGCGCCCGCCAATTTGATGAGCTCCGGCATCCAGTTGCCGCCCGCCATCAACGGATCGATCCATTCGATGCAGGCCACGCTGGGGCGTTCATTGGGCGCCAGCGCGCGGGTCTGCTGCGCCACCAGCACCATGCGCGACTTAAGCTCCGCTATCAGCCGTTTGCCGCGCTCGGCCACACCCAGGGCGGCGGCCACCTTTTCGATGTCTACCCAGACATCGGCCAGCGCGTCGGGCCGTAGCGAGACCACATCGATATCGCTTCCCGTGATCTGGCAGACGGCCTCTTCCACGTCAGGCAGGCTCACCGCGCAGACCTCGCATTGGTCCTGGGTCACCACCACGTTGGGGTGGACCGCTTCCAGCGCATCGGCATGGACCCGGTAGACCGAGAGCCCCTCCTGGACGATCGCCTTGACCCGCTGGTCGATCTCATAGCTCGACCCCTCGACCGGGAATTTCGGCTCCGTCAGCACGGGCAGGGATTTCACTTCTGGCGGGAAGTCGCATTCGTGGCTGCGGCCCACCAGCCATTGCTCACAGCCGAGAGCGGCGACGATCTCGGTGGCGCTCGCGATCAAGGTGACCACGCGTTTGGGTTCTGTCTCGCTCATGCGATCATTTTAGCGCCACAGGCGCGCGCTGGCACGGCTTTTCGTTTTCCATGCCTCACCGTCATGTGATCGGGCTTGAATTGCGCTTCTTGCCCGTCAGCTTAAGCTCCGCGTCATGGCTTATACGGGGAAATCAGCAGCCGCATTAGCGATCGTTCTGGGTCTATGGGCCCTGCTGATGGCGGGTTCCATGACGTTCAGCGCTTTCGCGCCGCCCGAACCCGAATTCCAAGCCTATAAGCTACCAGCAACGGCTCCGGCAAAAGAGACTATCGAGGAACGCTGCGCCTGCATCTTCGACGGCGATTGTCAGGAGAGCGCCGCCAAAACTGGCTAGGCCAGCGTTTTATTCCAATAGCTTAGCTCGAACCGGCGGGCCCGCTTTGCGGGTCCGCTGCGCTTACGCCCGATCAGAACCGGCGCT
>Ga0209633_10001680_pt1 | contig 22316 bp, 21 predicted proteins | sample Cruoilmetagenom1_FD_187290 | JGI IMG/M metagenome (GOLD analysis project Ga0209633, IMG submission 187290) | Oil polluted marine microbial communities from Coal Oil Point, Santa Barbara, California, USA - Sample 1 (SPAdes) (version 2) | ecosystem: Environmental > Aquatic > Marine > Oil seeps ... | reverse complement strand
TTTGTTGGGCATAGTTTTTTATTTGTAATACATTTTAAATTTTTCAAAAGTCTTTTGCCTTGGGATATTAACACTCATTGAGTAAAAGCCATCTTCTTTAGATAAAATCTGATAAATATATTTATCTCCTTTAACACTAAAATTCGACCTTGTTTCATTATTACTTTTTATAAAAACTAATTCGAATTCCGTTTCATTAATCCAATTATATGTCAGTCTAGAGAAAGTTTTGTCAGAAAATGAGTCTGTCCATTTTCCATTTTCCATAACTACTGTAGTTGTGTCTCCTGAAACTTCAAAATAATAAAACTCTTTTTGATTTTTAAATTCCTTAAGTTGCTTTTTAGAGATTTTAGGAGTCGGTTTTTCAGTTATTCGTATAGATGCTTCTTTCGGTGGTTCTAATCGGTCTAATAAATCACGAAATTCAACACAATTTCTTTGAAGCCTATAATAAACTTGTTGTCCTACTTTTTGAGCATTTGATTGTTCAATTTTTCCTAAATAAGGGTAAAGCTGTTTTTCATAAAGAGAATTTATTTTTAAGGTATCATTTTTAACTTCCAATTTTTTCAAGAAATCACACATTAAATTAGAAACCGAATCAATTTCTCTCATAGTTTGTGAAAATGTCATATTAGAAATTCCAATTAATAGAATTATCAGTATTTTTTTCATTTCGTTTAAATTATGCCCAACGGTTGGTATAAAGTTAGTGCGTGAAACCACGCGACTGATTTTCCGCTAGGAAAATCCACTGTATAAACATACGCAAACTTTGGCAAAACAATACAGCAAGCATTAAATTTATACAGTGTTGTACACAGTTATTTATTTAATTTTTGCTTTAATTCAATAATTTCAGATAAATATATTTCATTTAAATATTCGTTATAAAAATCATCTCTTTTATATGAAATATTATCCTCAGCCTTTATTATGTGCTCCTTAGCTTTGTCTAAATCACCAAGTTTTTCATAGGACATTGCTAAATTAAAATGTGCTTCACAAGTGCTTTCAGATTGTTTCAAAGCCCTTTTAAATTCAGAAATTGCTTTCTCATAATTTCCAAGTTTGTACTCACAAATTCCTAAATAAACAAAAGTTTGGATATCTGCCCAATCTTCTTTCTGATTTTTAACGCTTCGATCAAAAGATTCTATTGCTCTAACATAATCATTGTTTCCATAATGACATTCACCTCTTAAAAAGTCAATATTTTCGCCCCAAGGAGCATCTATAAAGTTGGGTGTTAAGCTATCAAGTCTATCAAAGTCCACTAAAGCTTGGTCAAAATCACGTATTTTTCTTAGTCTTATCCAACCTCTATAACCCAAATGAGACGACGGATTTAATTCAACTGCTTTGTCCAAATATTCAAATCCCTTTTTAAAGTCTCCAGCTTTGTTGAATGAAACTGAACGTTCCATCCAAGCATCGCTATTATTTTGATCATATTCTATTGCGGTTTCATAGTCGTGTATGTTGGCAAAGAAATTAGATTTTTCTGTGTCCGTTTTAATGTTCCACCATATTAGAATACCAATGAGGACAAGCAAAATTATCGAGCCTAAACTGATGAAAAGGTATTTAAAAAATTTCTTCAATTTTTCCGTCTTTTATTTTTAACCTGATAAGGTTGTATGTTTTGTAGGCCTTGTCTCTTTCCCAGTCCTTTAGTCCGATTGCGATATTTTCAAGTTTTTCTATTAATTCGCCACTATTGAATTCGGTATTTTGATAGTTTTCATCAATCTGAAAAGTCTCAATATTGCAGAATTTTCCAGTCTTAGAAATATGAAGTCTCAACGTAATAAATCCGTTAATTGGTGTAATATCGGTTTCTGATAGTTGAATTTCCCTAAAAGCATTTCGCAACGTTATATTTTCTCCTTCAATTCTGCTGTTAATTCCATTCGACCAGTATGGCATAGAACGCTGCTCCTCACATTCAGTTTTGTCCTGAGAAAATGACAATAACGAAAAGATTGTTATTAAGGTAAAAAGTTTTCTCATAATTGTGTACAACGTAAGGATATAGTTACTAGTAACTATATATCCATTATAAAAGTAAATATTTTTAAGTAGCTAGATTATAATTCTTTTTATCAATAACAGGAATTATTTTTGCTAAAATTTAAATTAAACTATGTTGCTGGATTATAATTCTTTTTATCAATTATAATTTTAGCAATAATCTCGCGTAAGATTTCAGAAGTGCCACCACCAATAGGACCTAATCGACTATCTCGTAATAATCGTGCCATTGGATAATCTTCCATATACCCATAACCGCCTAATAATTGTAAACAATCATAAGCTACTTGATCGGCAATTTTCGTTGAAACTAATTTAGACATACTCGCTTCTTTTACGGCATACTCACCATCATCTAACCGTTTTACTACTGAGTAATTATATGTTTTACACATTTCTACTTCACTCGCCATGTCGGCAACTTTATGTCGTAAAGCCTGAAATTTGTCAATACTTTTACCAAACGCTTGCCTTTCATTCATATATTGCAATACATATTCAATGGCATATTCTGATCTTGCATGTGCATTTATACCCATAACGATTCGTTCTAATGCAAAATGTTGCATGATATAAGGAAATCCTTTTCCTTCTTCTCCCATTAAATTTTCTGCAGGAACTATAACATTGTCAAAGGCAATTTCAGCAGTATCAGATGCTCTCCAACCTAATTTGTCGAGTTTGGTTGTTGAAATTCCTGAAGTGATACTGTCAACAATAAAAATACTCATTCCTTTATTGCCTAACTCAGGTTGGGTTTTAGCCGCTACCACCATGTAATCTGCATATACTCCATTTGTAATAAATGTTTTAGATCCATTAATAACATAGGTGTCACCTTTTTTTATTGCTGTTGTACGCATACCGGCTACGTCAGAACCACCAAAAGGTTCTGTAACACATAAACAACCTATTTTTTCACCATTTATACTTGGCGTTAAATAGGCTTTTTTAATGCTATCATTTCCCTCTTTATTTACATGAGTCATGGCTAGATAAGCATGTGCCCACATTGCGGCTGCAAAACCACCAGAATTTATTTTTTGAAGCTCTTCTAAAAATATAGTAGTGTAGAAAAGATCAAGTTCTAACCCTCCGTACGCTTCAGGTGAGTTGAGTCCGAAGTAACCCATTTCACCAAATTTTTTCCAAATAAAACGTTCAATCTTTCCATCTTTTTCCCATTTTTGAATATGCGGTACAACTTCTTTTTGAAGAAATTCTTTAAAACTTTGTCTGAATGATTTGTGCTCTTCAGTAAAATAAAGGGTATTCATAGATAGCTACGTTTATTTAGCCTCCAAATATAAGGCTATTCTATCAAATTTTTCTAATGGAAATCCGTCAATTTTCTTCAATTCTTCAATTGATTGTAATTCGGCAACTTCATCTCTATAATTGAATATTTTTTTGGTCAATTCATAATCAATATATACGATAGATAGTACTTCTTTAAATGTAGCTGAATTCACATTTATTTTTTGGAGTGTAGGCTTATTAATAATTGAATATCTTGTCAAAACTTTATCGGCAACTTCTTTGTCTAAACCCCAAACTTCATAGAGTTGTTCGTTAATTAAAAAACCACCTAATTTGTTTCTATAATTTACAATGCGTTGTGATAGCTTATCACCAATACCATTGATTGATCTTAGTTCTTCCGCTGTAGCGGAGTTTAGGCCTTTTATAATAAAAATAGCAGGTTCTATCTGAGATTTCTCACGTCCGTTAGAAATGATATTTGTATTCGAATTTTGTTTATTAACTACCCAATCAGGAAATTTAAAATAGGGCTCAATGGTTTTAAGGAGTGAGTCACTAATTTTAGTTACTTGTTGGAATTGTTTGGCTGAATTGATATAGTTTCCATTTGCTCGGTGTTGTAAAAGTCTGTCTATTTCTTCTGTAGACATTCCTAATTGATAACCTTTATAATCTGTTAAAAAACTTGGATTAAAAGGAAAAATTTTAGGTTTTTTGTTTGCTAACTCAATTGCTTTTAAAGAATCTAAATCTCTTTGAAAATTAACAATTTCAATTGAATTTAAATCGGTAGTATCCTTTTTAGAAAAATCAGCTAAAAAATAAACAAGCTGAAGAATTATAATAAGTAATACTAAAAAGAAAATCCCATTCCGTTGGCTATTATTATACCAGAAATGGGATTTATTATTTTTCATATATTAAAATCTTCTTATTCTTTAGAAGCTTTAATGGCACTTAAATATCTCGCTAATTGTTTTTTAACAATCGGGAACAAGAAGAACAATCCTATCATATTAGGGAACACCATAGCAAAGATCATTGCATCTGAGAAATCCCAAATTGATTTCATACTTGCTGCTGCTCCGATGATAACAAATGTTAAAAACAATAATTTATAAGTTAAATCGGCTGCTTTACCTCTTCCGAATAAATATTTCCAAGATTGTAAACCATAATAAGACCAAGAAATCATTGTAGATACTGCGAATAGAACTACAGCAATAGTTAAAAATACATTTGAATAAGGTATATACCGAGCAAATGCTTTTTGAGTAATACCCGCACCTTCATAAGACATTCCATCTATTAAAACTGCACCGCTACCATCACCACCATATTCAAACGCACCACCAAAATTAAATATTATGATTACTAATGCCGTCATAGTGCAAATAACAACGGTATCTATAAAAGGCTCTAATAATGCTACCAAACCTTCTGAAGCAGAATAATTAGTTTTTACCGCAGAGTGCGCGATAGATGCAGAACCTGCACCGGCTTCATTTGAGAATGCAGCACGTTTAAATCCTACTAGTAAAACTCCTATGATACTTCCAACACCAATAGCTGTTGGGTTGAATGCTTCAGTTATAATTAAACTAATTGCATTATCAATTAAAGAGTAGTTACTTAATATAATATATAAACAGGCTACCACATATAATACAGCCATAAAAGGCACTATTTTCTCTGTTACAGAAGCTATTCTTTTAATTCCTCCAATAATTATTATACCAACCAAAACGGCCAAGACTACGCCAATCCAAAATCCTGCTCCAGTACTTTGTAATCCCATTAAATCTTTGAGAACAATTGTAGCCTGGTTTGACTGTGCGGCGTTACCGCCACCAAAAGAACCACCAATACAGAAAATAGCGAAGAAGACGGCAGCAATTTTTCCTAGTACTGTGAACCCTTTTTCTTTTAACCCTTTGCTTATATAATACATGGGTCCACCATACACAGTTCCATCAGGTCCAATATCCCTATATTGAACACCAAGTGTACATTCAACAAATTTAGTAGACATACCTAGTAATCCACAAATAATCATCCAAAAAGTAGCCCCGGGTCCGCCAAGTGCTATAGCTAATGCTACACCTGCAATATTACCATTTCCAACAGTTCCTGAAACGGCCGTCGCCAATGCTTGAAAGTGGGTTACTTCACCTTCTTTACTTTCATCTCTAATAGTATCTCTAATATCTCCATCAACAGTCATTGAAGTATCTGCCGCTTCATGACCACCTTCAACCGCATCATACTTTCCTCTTACCACATTAATTGCAGTTGGAAACCTTCTAATGTTTACAAAACCAAAATATATAGTGAAGAATAATGCACTTCCTACTAATAATATTAGTACAAACGGGACGCCATCAAATATTTCGAAAAATATAATTTTTGATACTCTGTCTGAAAATGGTTTAAACCCTTCGTCAATGCGTTGGTCTAATCCTTTATCTACAATTTCTTGAGCAAAAGTTATAAATGGAATTACTAAAAATAGTAATGAAAGGAATTTTTTCTTCATGGTAAATTGAGTTAGGTTTTGAATTTCTAAGTCGCAATATCATAAAAAAATGCAGTTATACCAAATGAAATTAGAATTGTTATGTATTTAACTTATAATATCTTTACCACGAAATTCAAATAAATAATAAGTATGAGAAAAAATACTTTGGTCTTGGGGGCTTCGTTAAAAACCTATAGGTATTCAAATTTAGCAATAAAAAGATTGGTTAAAAAAAATCATAAAGTTGTTGCAGTTGGTTTAAGAAAAGGCGAAGTTGAAAACGTGATTATTGAAATTGGAATGCCTTATTTTGATGAAGTTGATACAGTTACATTGTACATAAATCCAACACGCCAAACACCATTATTTGACTATATAATTTCATTACGACCTAAAAGGGTAATTTTTAATCCGGGAACGGAAAATGTTGAGTTTATCAAATTATTGGAAGAAAATACAATTGAAACCTTAGTGGCTTGTACCTTGGTTTTATTAGCTACAGATCAATATTAATTTTGATGTGCAACAATAAGCTCATTCGGAATTTTAGCGTCTATTTTTATTATTTTGCCTTCTTTAGCTAAAATTACTTTATTAAAAACGGTTTCAGCTTCTTCTTTGAATAAATTCAGATCATCATATCTACTTGAATAGTGTCCCAAAATTAGCTGGCCTACATTCGCTTCTGCCGCAATTTTACCAGCATCTTCAGCCGTAGCATGTTTAGTGGTTTTTGCCAGTTCTTTCTTATCCTTCAAAAAAGTAGATTCATGATATAATAGATCAGCATTTTTTATTAAAGGAACAATATCGGGTTTGTATGTGCTATCACTACAATACGCATAGCTTAGAGGTTTATTCGGATTAAATGTGAGTTTATTATTTTTAATAATTTCACCATTTTCCTTAATGAAATCTTTGCCATTTTTAAGGTTTTGATAATCACAAATTTCTATTTCTGAATTTTCTTTTATCGCCTCAATATTTAATTTACGCTCTCCAGCTTTTTCTTTAAATAAATAACCGTTAGTATAAACTCTGTGATTTAAAGGTATGGTATGAACTTCAACAGATTCATCTTCAAAAATTAGTTCACTTTCTCTATTTTCTAATTCGTGAAAAACGAGATCGTAGTTAACCCAAGAATTTGAAAGTTTTAGTTGTAAGTTAATTATTGCTTGAATACCTTTTGGTCCGTAAATATGAAGTTCTTTATTTCTCTTTAATAATCCAAAAGTAGAAATTAAACCTATTAATCCAAAAAAATGATCTCCATGTAGGTGTGAGATAAATATACGGTTAATGGCTGAAAATTTTATTTTATATTTTCTTAATTGCACTTGCGTTCCTTCTCCACAATCAATTAAAAAATGTCTATTATTTATTTCTAAAAACTGAGATGTTGGGTGCGCAAATGTTCTTGGCGTGGCAGAATGACAACCTAATATGGTTAAACTAATGCTCATTTAATAACAATCCGTTTAGAAATAATTTCGGTGTTGGTTTTAATCGAATAAATATAAATTCCTGAATCAAGTTTATCTCGGTAGAAAGAAATTGTATTCATACCAACTTTAGTATTATATTTTTTTAAATATACCCTGTTTCCAATCAAATCTTTCACCGAAAATTCTATCTCATAGATAGCATCAGTATTAAACTTAATTTTTGTAGTTACACTAAATGGATTTGGAGAGGCGACAATGTTTTTTATTATCATCGTCGAATCCTTGACCATAGTATTATCTCTGGGCTGTTGTGAAAATACAGCTGAAGAAGTTAAAATTAAAAAAATAAATAAGAGTAGTTTTTTTACCATAAGCTATTTTGTGTTAGAGTCCTAAATCTCTTTCAATATTCTCCATTTCTATAATGTCATACGCCTCTACTAATGTAGGAACCGTTATAATTTCGTCAGGAATATCGTCAATATCAATTCCATCAATTACTATAACAAAAGACATGCCATTATTCCGATGTTTCTTAGAATGTTGTAAGAACAATAAGACACTTTCTGTTTTTTCCCCTTTATTGTCAGAAAATTGAATAATAATATTGTTATTTGCAAAGCTACTATATTTTTTTGAAAAATCTTTAAAAAATAATTCAGTCGATTTATTATCATTTTTTATGACAGTAGCAATATCTTTTTTTTCTATAATCATACTCTTTTAAACTCACTTTTTTATTTGTTGTGCCAATAAATAAATAACGGCCATTCTAATGGCAACACCATTTTCAACCTGATTCAAAATAATAGATTGACTAGAGTCAGCAACATCACTAGTTATTTCAACACCTCTGTTTATCGGTCCCGGATGCATGATTACAATTTCCTTGCCAATCGAGTTTAAAAGCTCATTGTTGATACCAAAAAGTTGAGTATACTCTCTTACTGATGGAAAATATTTAATATCCATTCTTTCATGTTGAACTCTTAAAACATTTGCCACATCACACCATTCTAGTGCATTCTTGAGGTTGGTTTCAACAGAAACACCCAGGCTTTCAATATGTTTCGGAATTAAAGTAGTTGGTCCACAAACTTTTACTGAAGCACCTTGCAATTTTAGTGCAAAAATATTTGACAAAGCTACTCTTGAATGCAAAATATCACCAATAATAACTACTTTTTTTCCTTTTACAGTTCCTAACTTTTCTTTTATAGAATAAGAGTCTAGTAATGCCTGTGTTGGATGCTCATGTGCACCATCTCCTGCATTGATAATTTTGGCATCTACATGTTTTGATAGGAAAACTCCTGCTCCTACATTAGGATGCCGCATCACCACAATATCAACTTTCATTGATAAAATATTGTTAACAGTATCAATTAATGTTTCTCCTTTTTTAACTGAAGATTGGCTAGCAGAGAAATTTATAATATCTGCCGAAAGTCTTTTTTCAGCCAATTCAAAAGATAATTTAGTGCGCGTACTATTTTCAAAAAATAAATTTGCAATCGTAATATCTCTTAAAGATGGGACTTTTTTTATAGGTCTGTTAATTACCTCTTTAAAATGATTTGCAGTTTCAAAAATAAGATCGATATCTTGTTTTTTAAGATTCTTTATTCCTAATAAATGGTCTACACTTAATTGTTTCATTTTAATTATCACTTATATATACAGCATCTTTTTTATCATTTTCTAGCCATGAAACTATTACTTTTTCAGAATTGATAACATCAACTTGTCTACCTTTATAATCGGGTTGAATTGGTAAATGTCTACTAAAACGTCTATCAACTAATACCAAAAGTTCAATGGACTCTGGCCTTCCAAAAGATTGAATTGCTGTCAAAGCAGATCTAATACTTCTTCCTGAGAAAAGCACATCATCAATAAAAACAACTTTTTTATCTTCAACAATAAAATCAATTTCAGTATTACTGGCTTCTAATGGTTCTGTACGCCTTCTAAAATCATCTCGATAAAAAGTAATATCTAATTGTCCTAATTTAATATTTGAAATATTATAATCTTTCCGTAAGATTTCTACTAATCTTTTAGCAAGAAAAACTCCTCTGGGCTGTAAGCCAATAAGCACGGTATTAGAAAAGTCATTGTGGTTTTCGATTAGTTGACAAGCCAATCGATGAAGAATTATATGGATATCTTTTGCGTTAAGTAACGTCTTTTTTGCCATAGCGCAACCAAACCTTGTTTGGCGTACAAAACTACATTTTTTTTAATAAATTATAAGGTTTGTTACATGTTAATTAAATTGTTAACAACATTTCGGCTGTATTTTCTATTAAAAAATTAGTTATACTATTTTTAATTCAGCAAGAAAACCTTATTCTATGAATCAATTTCCAGCTGGTGACAATGATTTGCCGTTCTCAAAGTTTGAGTCAATGTTGAAAACGAATAGTGTTTATTTTTTCGATTCAACTGAATTTGAAGAAATTATTTTGCACTATATGAACATTGGGAAAATGTCTTTAGCTAAAAAGGCATTAGAATTAGGTTTAAAACAGCATCCGACATCTATATCTCTAAAACTTGCCAATATTGAAGTATTATTATATGAAGATAAGCTTGACAAGGCCGAAAAATTATTGATTGAATTGGAAGATATAGAGCCTTTAAATGATCAGGTACATTTGCATAAAGCAACATTGTTATCTAAAAAAGAACTACATAAAGAAGCTATAGAAGCCCTTAATATTGCATTATTATATACTGATGATGAAGTTGATATCATGTCTTTGATTGGTATGGAATATTTATATTTAGAAGAGTTTGATACCGCTCGATTAAATTTCGCCAAATGTTTGGAAGTTGAGTTTGAAGATTATTCATCTTTATACAATGTAATTTATTGCTTTGACATGATGGAACAACATCATGAAGCAATAGAGTATTTATTATCATATATAAATAAAGATCCTTACAGCGAAATAGCCTGGCATCAATTAGGTAGACAATACTACATTGTTGAAAAATTTGAAGAGGCTTTAAATGCGTTTGATTATTCGATATTAATTGATGAATATTTTATTGGGGCACATTTAGAAAAAGCAAAAACACTTGAAGAACTAGGAAGATATGAAAAAGCAATTGAGAATTATTTAATTACTTTAGACATAGATGACGGAACTTCTTTTTCTTATTTAAGAATTGGTAAATGTTATGAGAAGTTGGGTAATAAAAAAGAAGCTTTAAAATATTTTAACCAGACAGTTAAAGAAGATCCATTATTAGATAAAGGATGGCTGGCATTAACTGATTTATATTTCAAAGATGAAAACTATCAAAAAGCATTGTATTTTATAAATAAAGCAATGCAAATTGATGATAAAAATTCAGTTTATTGGATCAAATATGCCGATATTAATTTAAAATTAAATCTTTTTGAAGAAGCTTGTAAAGGCTTCCAAAAATGTTTGGATTTAGAAAATTATTCCTTAGACGTTTTTGTTGCATTAACTGATATCTTACACTTTTTAGGTGATTTTAATGAGGCAGTTGACGTTTTATTAAAAGCCAAAGAATTATATGAAGATTTTGCCGAAATTGAATATAGATTAGGTGGATTGTATTATCTAATTCACCAAGAAGCAATGGGTTTTATGATCTTAGAGAATGCTACAGACTTAGATTATGACTACCATACTACGTTTAAAGAATTGTATCCATCAGTTTTTGAGTTAGAAGATGTGAAAAAATTATTTTTAAGTAGCTAAAGTGAATAGTTTATTTACGATACACCTTACATTAGTTGTATTTAAAACCTTAGTCTTCCAGACATTAAATTAGATTAATTTCTTTCTTCAACCTTAAGACTTCAGGTCTGTTTTTTAATCATTCAATTTATCTATCTTTGGCTATCAATTTTGAATGTATGCAAAGAAGTTTTAAAGACTATTTTATTATATCATTAAAAGGTATTGCCATGGGAGCGGCAGATGTTGTCCCTGGAGTTTCAGGAGGTACAATTGCTTTTATTTCAGGAATTTATGAAGAGTTATTGGATAGTATAAATGCCGTGAATTTCAAAGCATTAATGATATTAAAATCTTCTGGGTTAAAGGTTATGTGGAAGGCTATTAACGGTAATTTTTTAATTTCTTTATTACTAGGAATTGCACTAAGTATTGTTTCATTAGCAAGACTAATTAAATGGTTATTAGAAAATAAACCGATATTAGTCTGGTCATTTTTTTTTGGCTTAGTTATAGCGAGTGTTATCTATGTTGCCAAGCAAATTAAAACATGGAGTTTTATGACCATATTCATGTTATTAATTGGAACAGGAATAGGATACTATATTACTATTTTACCACCTATGTCTGGAAGTTATACCTCAAATTGGTTTTTATTTATTGCTGGCAGTTTAGCAATTTGCGCTATGATCTTACCAGGTATTTCCGGAGGTTTTATTTTATTGATATTAGGGGCATATAAACCCGCTTTAGATGCGTTGAATAATTGGGATTTTAAATCAATCTTTTTATTAATTTCGGGTGCCGTTGTAGGCTTATTGACTTTTTCACGTCTTTTAAAATGGTTGTTCAATAAATATCATACCTTAACATTAGCAGTTTTAACGGGATTTATATTAGGTTCTTTAAATAAAATATGGCCTTGGAAGATGGTGTTAGAATCTGAAATTATAAATGGTAAATTGAAAATAATACAAGAAAAAAGTATTTCACCCTTTGCATTTGAGGGAAATCCTGAATTACTATGGGCTGTTTTTATGGCAGCTATAGGATTTTTAGTTATTGTATTATTAGAAAAATCAGCAACTATAAAAGAGAATTAAAACATGTCAAAAGAACGTTCTTTTTCTGATAATTTTTTCCTTTTCATAAAAGGACTGTCAATGGGTGCTGCAAATAAAGTTCCGGGAGTTTCTGGAGGTACAGTAGCTTTTGTTACGGGATTTTATGAAGAACTGATTTACTCTTTGCAGAAAGTAAATGGTAAAGCCTTTAAACTATTACTGAATGGTAGATTTAAGAGCTTTTTTCAGTACACGAACGCAAAATTTATAGCGCTAATTTTTGGTGGAAGCATTTTTAGTTATTTTAGCGTGTCCTTATTGTTAGATTATTTAATTAGAAATTATGAATTGTATGTATGGAGCTCATTTTTCGGAATGATAATCGGTTCTATTTATTATATAAGTAAACAATTTAATGATTGGCGTCTTAAAAATATTATTGGTATTGCAATTGGTATTGCGCTAGGCATTGCCATTAGTTTTATGAGCCCTGCTAAAGAGAATGACAATTTGTGGTTCGTATTTTTCTGTGGTATTATTGGCGTGTCAGGGATGACCTTACCGGGATTGTCGGGATCCTTCATATTGATATTATTAGGTAATTATGTGTTGTTGTTGGTTGATTCAGTAAACATGTTATACAAAACGATTACGGACGTTTTTTCGGGCAATTTCGAATTTTTACAAGATCAGGTTAGAGTTAGATATTTAAAAATTGTTGCCTCTTTTGGTAGTGGTTCTGCTTTTGGATTGGTTTTTACTTCACAAATATTGGGCTACGTTTTAAAACGGTGGCATCAAATGGTAACTGCATTGATCATTGGGTTTATTAGCGGTTCATTGGGAATTGTATGGCCATGGAAACGGGAAGTATACAAATTCGAAAATGGGAATTTTTTACTGGATTCCGAAGATCATAAAGTAGTCGAAAATTATAAACGTTACCTGCCTGATATTTCTGATTCTCAAACCTGGGTGGCAGTAGTTTTTATTTTAATTGGGATTGGTATTCTTTTGTTGATCGAACGTTATGGACAAAAAACTCAAAGTAATGCATAAATTCGGGTTAATAGGTAAGAATATTTCTTACTCTTTTTCTAAAAATTATTTTACGGAAAAGTTTAAAGATCTTAAATTGGAGAATTATGAATACTGCAATTTTGATCTTCAAAATATAAGTGAATTTTCAAATGTTATTACTGAAGATTTAAAAGGATTGAATGTCACAATTCCTTATAAAGAGCAAGTGATAGAATTCTTAAATGAAATAGATAAAGATGCGGCAAAAATAGGAGCAGTAAATACAATCAGAATTAAAAATAACAAACTCAAAGGTTTTAACACTGATGTATACGGATTTGAAACTTCATTAAAAACACTATTACTGCCATGGCATTCAAAAGCCTTGGTTTTAGGTACAGGTGGTGCTTCAAAAGCAGTAGTTTACGTGTTGAGAAAGTTAAAAATTGATTATTTGGTAGTATCAAGAAGCCCAACTAATGGTGAGATCTCATATGAAGATGTTACAGATGAAGTTTTAATAAATCACAAGGTTATTATAAATTGTACCCCTTTAGGTACTTTTCCAGCAGTAGAAAATTGTCCTAATATTCCATATCAATATATAACGAATAAGCATTTATTATATGATTTGATATATAATCCATTAAAAACAAAATTTTTGTTAGAAGGAGAAAAAAATGGTGCAACTATTTGTAACGGATTGAAGATGCTTGAACTACAAGCCGATAAAGCATGGGAAATTTGGAATCAATAATTATTGAAATTTCACGCAACTAATTAGGTATTGTAGCATCTATATTTTATAAGTATTTTTGTATATTGCTAATACTATTATCTTTCAATGCTTGAATATTGAAAGAGGAACCTTAAACATTCGTAAAATGTTAGACGAGAATATAGATAATTTAAATTCGGACAATCTTACCGAAAATTCTGCTTCAAGTTCAAATTCTGAACCCGATAATCAAGAGGTAAATATCGAGAATAATGATGCTACTAATTCAAAAGAAGAAGTAGCTCCTGAAACAGCATCTGCTTTAGATAAAAATAGTCTTAAAGATGATAAAATAAATGTTGATACCGATAATAAGGTTACGAGTGATGAGAATAATGAAACCGAAGCCATTGTTGAAGATAATGTTGTAGCAGAAGAAGTTGTAACAGAAGAAGTTGTTGAAAAGCAAGTGAAAGAAAAAGTTTCTTCTAAGAAGACGATTGAAGAAGAACCTGTTTCGGAAGAAATAGTTACTGAAGAAGTAGTTAAAAAGGAAAACACAAAAAAAGAAGTTGTAGTTGAGGAAGAAAAAGCTGAGGCTGTTGTTGAGGAAAATACTATAATAGAAGAAGTGTCAGTGAAAGAAGAAGTGTCTGATAAGAAGACTGCTTTGGAAGATCCTGTTTCAGAAGAAATAGTTACGGAAGTAGTTGCTAAAAAAGAAATCACAAAAAAAGAAGTAGTAGTTGGGAAAGAAAAAATTGTTAAAGAAAAGGTTGATTATAATAGTTTAGACTTAGAACAACTCACTAAAGAGTTTCAAATGCTTCTAAAGGTTGGTAATATTCCGAGTGTTAAGAATGATATTGAAAAGATAAAGCTTTGTTTTAATCAAAAATTCGGTGAATTATTAAAAGAAAAAAAAGAGGCTTTTTTATCTGAAGGTGGTAATGAAATTGATTTCCATTTTTCTAGTCCTATAAAATCTGTTTTTAACGATTTGCTATTTGAATTTAAAACGAAGCGTCATCAACATTATAAACAAATAGAAGAAGAACAAAAAGAAAATCTCGAAAAACGATTGACACTGATTGAAGATTTAAAACATTTAATAGACCATGCAGAACCTTCAACTATGTATAGTCAATTTAGAAACCTACAAGATAAATGGCGATCTATTGGTAATATACCGAGAACAAAATACAACGATACTTGGCGCACCTATCAACATCATGTTGAACGTTTTTATGATCTATTGCATCTAAGCAATGATCTAAGAGATTTAGATTTTAAGCATAATTTAGAAGAAAAGTTAAAGTTGGTTGAAAAGGCCGAAGAATTGGCCGAAGATTCTGATTTAAATAAGGCTTTTAAAGAATTACAAGTATTGCATAGGTTGTGGAAAGAAGATATTGGACCGGTTGATAGAGAGCATAGAGAAGAGGTCTGGCAACGTTTTAGTACAGCAACAAAAAAAATTCATGATAAAAGACATGTGTTACAAAAAAATCTAGAATCTAAATTTGAGGATAATGTCATAGTTAAAAGAGAAATTATAGATAAAATTTCTAATTTAATTACTGAAAAGATCGATTCTCATAGTATTTGGCAACAAAAAATTAGAGAATTAGAAACTTTACGCCAAGACTTTTTTAAGATAGGAAGAGTACCTAGAGAGTTAAACGATAAGATTTGGGGTGAGTTCAAAGATGCCACACGAAATTTCAATAAAATAAAAAATGTTTTTTATAAAAATATAAAGAAAGAACAACAAGATAATTTAAATAAAAAAAATGCACTTGTTGAAAAAGCAGAATCTTTAAAAGATAGTGAAGATTGGGATCTGACTACAGACATGATGAAACAAATTCAAGCTGAATGGAAAACTATAGGTCATGTGCCAAGAAAATTTTCTGATAAAATTTGGAAACGTTTTAAAGATGCATGTAATTATTATTTTGACAGGTTACATGGCGTGCAAGATGAAGCCAACAAAGGACAGATAGACACATTTAATAAAAAGAAAGAATTACTAGAAAATCTTAAAAGTCAAGCTGATAAAGAAGAACCTTTAACATTAGAAGTAATTAATTCATATGCTGATGACTGGAATAAATTAGGCAGATTACCTAACAATATGCACCATATAGATGTTAAGTTTAATAAGACTCTAAATGGCCTATATGCTAAATTAGATCTAGATGAGAAAGAAATTTCAATGTTAAAGTTTAAAAATATTATTGGAAATTATCTTGCAAATAATAATCTTCGTAAAATTGATAATGAACAATTGTTTGTTAGAAAAAAGATTGATGAAACTACACGGGAAATTCAACAACTTGAGAATAATATTAGTTTTATTTCTAACGCTGATGATGATAATCCATTATTAAAAAATGTTCGTGATAACATTGAGAAACATATTCAACAATTAGAAATTTGGAAGACAAAATTAGGCTATATTACTAGTTTGGATTATTAGGTTGAATTTAATGCAATTATTAAATTCTATCTATAACTATTTTATTTATTGATAATTAAATTATTACCATCGAATAATTACGCTACCCCATGTAAAGCCACTACCAAAAGCAGCCAATACTACTAAGTCATTATCTTTTATTTTTCCTTTTTCCCAAGCTTCTGTTAAAGCAATAATGATTGATGCAGCTGTAGTATTTCCAAATTTCATGATATTATTAAAGATTTGATCATCACTTAATCGGAATTTTTTTTGGACAAATTGAGAGATCCTTAAATTTGCCTGATGTGGAATTAACATGTCAATGTCTGTCGATTGTAAATTATTCTTCTCTAAACCTTCCATAATAACTTCGCTGAATCGAACCACGGCATTTTTAAAAACAAATGTCCCGTCCATATATGGGAAGTATGAAATATCTTCTCCTTTAGATGCTAATATTTCGGGTACCCAATGTTTAATGCTAGGAGAAGCAACGATTAATTTATCAGCATATTTACCTTCACTATGTAGATGAGATGATAAAATTCCTTTGTTATTATCTTCCTCTCTTGATAGTACACAAGCACCGGCACCATCTCCAAAAATTACTGTAACACCACGTCCGCGTGTAGTTTTATCTAGTCCATTTGAATGATATTCTGCTCCTATTACCAAAACATTTTTATACATTCCGGTTTTAACAAATTGATCTGCAGTTGATAATGCATAAATAAAGCCTGAGCATTGATTACGAATATCTATAGCACCTATTGTTGGCATGTCTAGCATGTCCTGAACTTGCACACCACATCCAGGAAAATAATAATCAGGACTCAAAGTTGCAAATACAATAAAATCAATATCATTTTTTGTTAAACCTGCACGTTCAATCGCAATTTTGGCAGCTTTAACACCCATAATAGCGGAAGTATCATCACTATCTTTTGGGATCCAATGGCGTTCTTTTATTCCTGTACGTTCTTGAATCCATTCATCATTAGTATCCATTAATTTAGATAGATCTTCATTAGTTACAACATTATCAGGAACATAATATCCTAAACCTGTAATTTTCGAATTATACATGTGCTAATTTTTCAAATTGAGTTATGCAATATAAGTAATAATAAGAAATTGTTGATCAAATATTATCTTAAAATTTTCTACTGTCATCTTGTCATTCTATCTGTTTTGGTACTTTTTTTGACTAGTTCTAAATAGTAAAATAAAACTAAATTAAAAACAAACATATTATGGCAAAGGGAACAATTAATGTTTCGGTTGAAAACATATTTCCATTAATAAAAAAATTCTTGTATTCTGATCATGAAATCTTTTTACGAGAGTTGATTTCAAATGCAACGGACGCAACATTAAAGTTGAAACATTTATCAACTGTTGGTGATACTAAAGCAGATTATGGTAATCCTCAAATCGAAATAAAAATTGATAAAGAAGATAAAAAATTACATATTATTGACCAAGGTCTTGGTATGTCGAAAGAAGAAGTAGAAAAATATATCAATGAGGTAGCATTTTCTGGGGCTGAAGAATTTTTAGACAAGTACAAAGATAAATTAGACGGTGCAGGGATAATTGGTCATTTTGGTCTTGGTTTTTATTCTTCATTTATGGTGGCAGATAAGGTTGAGATTATTACAAAATCACATGATGCTAAAAAAGATGCGGCACATTGGACCTGTGATGGATCACCTGAATTTACTTTAGAAAAAGCAACAAAAAAAGAACGAGGTACTGAAATTATATTACATATAGCCGAAGATTCTACAGAATTTTTAGAAGAAAATAGAATATCTGAACTCTTATTAAAATATAATAAGTTTATGCCGATTCCAATTAAGTTTGGAACTAAGGAGATTAACGATCCAAAACATACTCCTAAAACCACCAAGGATAAAGATGGTAAAGAAATAACCGAGGATCAAAAAATGATTACGGTTGATAATATCATTAATAATCCAAATCCGGCTTGGATAAAACAACCGTCTGATTTGAAGAAAGAAGATTATAATTCTTTTTATAGAGAATTATATCCTATGCAGTTTGAGGAACCGTTGTTTAACATTCATTTAAATGTAGATTATCCGTTTAACTTAACAGGTATTTTATATTTTCCGAAGTTGACCACCAATTTAGATGTTCAAAAGGACAGAATACAGTTATATCAAAATCAAGTTTTTGTAACTGATAATGTTGAAGGTATAGTACCAGATTTCTTACAGATGCTTCGTGGTGTAATTGATTCACCTGATATCCCGTTAAATGTTTCTCGTAGTTATTTACAGGCAGATGGTGCTGTTAAAAAAATAGCATCTTATATCACTAAAAAAGTAGGTGATAAATTGCAATCAATCTTTAAGAAAGATAGAGAAGAATTTGAAAAGAAATGGAATGATATTAAAATTGTTATTGAATATGGTATGCTTTCTGAACCTAAATTTTTTGAAAAGGCACAGAAATTTGCACTATACCCGACAGTTGATGATACCTTTTATACTTTTGAGGAACTGCAAGAGAAAATTAAAAATACTCAAACAGATAAAGATGGTAACTTAGTTGTTTTGTATACTTCAAATAAGGAGGAACAACATAGCTATATACATGAAGCAAAAGAAAAAGGTTATGAAGTTTTACTATTAGACTCGCCAATTATTCCTCATTTAATTCAAAAATTAGAAAGTGAAAATTCTGAATTATCAGACAAAAAGCAACCTGTAAAGTTTGCACGTGTTGATGCTGACTTTATGGAAAATTTAATAAAGAAAGATGAGGAGCAAATTTCTAAATTAACAGATGAAGAGAAAGGTAAATTAAAGGAGATAGTTGAGGGAATTGTTCCAAAAGATAAATATACAGTACAATTAGAAGCGTTAGATTCTAAGGCAAATCCTTTTATTATTACACAACCTGAATTTATGCGTAGAATGAAAGAAATGCAACAGACCGGTGGTGGAGGAATGATGGGTATGGGTGGTTTCCCAGATATGTATAACTTAGTTGTAAATACCAATAATGATTTGATGCAAAAGATTATGAAAGCAAAAGGTAAACGAACTGAATATGTCAATCAGGCATTAGATCTGGCCAAACTATCTCAAAATTTATTGCAAGGTGAAGATATGACCAACTTTATCAAACGCAGTTTTGATTTAATGAAATAAGTAGGTTTTTGTTTGACATTTTTTAAATGATGTTGACAAAAGCGCACATAATGGATTAATCATTATTGACAGTTTCTATTCAATGGAAATATATAAAAACCACTTCATGATAACGAAGTGGTTTTTTATTCGTTTATTTCACAAAAAAAATCAAAACATTTATTCGGAAAGTTTCTTTTTTTATCGTAAAATGATACCATTATTTTACGTAATTAATATCTAATTATCAAAATTTTTTAAAAAGATCAGTAAAGTAACCGAGATATTTATTTCGTTTTATTACCATAAAAAACTTATGGACTCTCTTTTGAAAATGGTACATATTTAGTATATTTAAACTTTAAATAGATAGGAATCAGAAATGCTTTTTTTGTAATATAAAATAGAATTCTTCCTTCATATTTTTAAACGAATGGCAGAAACTTATTTAAGCGCTTTCAATTTTATCCTTATAATCGGAGTAATTCAAGGATTTTTCTTCAACATAGTAATATTCGCTACAAATAAATATAAGGACAAAGCGATCTTATTTTTAAGCTTAACAGTTTTGTTTTTATCATTAAATAATCTTCAATCTTGGTTTATTGATGAGAATTTTGAAATTTCATTTTATTATATAAAGTACCTAAAATTAACATGGAATGTTTTTCTAGCACCAATGTTTTATTTATTTTTAGTAAACTATTTGAAAATAGAAAATTATATAAAAAGACTTTTTTTAATTACTATTACCATATTTGCATCAAGCTTATTAATTAGAATACTATTTTTGTATTATCTTAAATCTCAGGAAGGGTCATCCCATTTTATATTTTACTTAAAGAGGTATAATTCAATTGAAGATATATTGATTTTTATTTATACTATTTCAATTTTTATATATAGTGGTATCATCTTTTTTACTCAACATAAAAGGTTTAAATTAATGTCTAGTTATGATAATTTAAAATGGATTAAAACCTTCTTTGTTCTATCTACTGTTGTACTATCATTTTGGTTCATTGCCATTATTTTGAATTATTACTATGTAGCTATAAGCACCTCTTACTTTTATTCCCCTTTACGAATTAGCACTTCTTTTTTAATTTATTGGATTGGATATCAAGGGTTATATCAACAGAAATTTGTTCAAGACAGAATGATTATTAGGAGTCGCTTAAAAAACCAGGAATTCGTAGATGATGATATCTTAAAAATATCGAATAAGAAAAACACTACTGACGTTAATTACAGTAAACGTAAGATCCAGTTTAAAGAAATAGATCAGTTTACAATTACAAATAAAAAGTATACCGATGCTTCCTTGAGTTTAGAATCATTAGCATCTGATTTTAATATCAGCTCTAGTCTTTTATCACAACTTATAAATACATATAGTGATAATAATTTTACAGATTATATTAATAAACATAGAATAGAACTAGTAAAGGAACTTTTAATAGATGAAAATTACAAAAATTATACTATTTTATCTATTGGTTTAGAATCTGGGTTTAATTCGAAATCAACATTCTATGCAGCTTTTAAAAAATATACTAATCTTACACCGGCTGAATACAAAAAAGAGTTGTTACAGCGTAAATTTGTCCGAAATAATAGTATTTGAATAAATTCGGACTCCTTTTTTTGTTTTCCTTTTTAATTTTGTACAGGAATAAATACTTAATTCTATTTAATATTAAATTGGGTAATTTATTTAAAGTTTATCGAAGTTTTTTTATTAGAAATTAAGTTTTAGTAATTAATGGAGTATTATTAATCTAGCTAATTTTCTAGTAAAAAATAGTATGAGATTAGAAAATATTCCTAAAGCTAAGGGTGAAAAAAAAATTGTGATAAAAGGGTTATTCTTTATGGTGGGTTAATACTAACTAACCAGGAAATTGCTCGAGATCTACGGAATTTGAAAAAGAAAATTGAGTAAGCACGAGTCTTAGGACTTGTGCTTTTTTTATTACTACATTTTCAACTTACCGGAGTATTCACATAGTTTCTATTTTTATACGAAATATGGGAGGCAATACCAATAAAAAACCGCTCATTTGAGCGGTTTTTTATTGGTTTATTCAACAGGGAAATCAAAATATTTGTCAGGAAAAGGTTCTTTTTTTAATGTAAAATGCCACCATTCTTTTGCATAAGGCATAAAACCATGTTTCACCATACGACGCTGCAACATCAATCTTATAGCGCGTTGATTTTTTGTAATATTTTTATAGTCTACCCAAGATTTTTTATCAAAAAGATCATAAGGCCCACCTAAGTCTAAAATATGCCCTGTTTTTAAAGAAACAATAGTAACGTCAACTGTACTTCCTCTACTGTGCCCTGATTTTGTAGAGATATATCCTTCATTGAATAAATCTTTTTTATTAATGTTAGGATAAAATTGTTCTTTCATCTTGGTATCTACTGAATCTTTAGACCATCTTATAAAATGATTTACCGCTATTTGAGGTCTGTAAGCATCAAAAACTAATAATCCAAAACCAAGTCTTTCAAATTCATCTTGAACTTTTTTCAAAGCTTCAGCGGCTTCTTTAGTCATTATACATTTAGGTTTGACATACCCATTAATTGGTTCGCCAACAAAGTTGTTAGAAGCATAGTAACGCATATCAGTACGTAAATTTTGAATTACTTCTTTCGCATAAACAAAACCCTCAGGTAATTCTTCAGGGGAATATTGAGCTTTTACATTTGCTGTAAAACCAAGAGATAAAACTATGACAATAAGTTTTATAATTCGTAAGGTTTTCATAATAAGTTTAACTTTGGGTTAAGCATTTAACGCGAAAATATTAAATATATTTCAGATTAGCATTACTTAGGCCTGGTGTTTTTTTTATATGTAAAATCATTCTATCTTTAGGCGAATAT
>Ga0209633_10001679_pt1 | contig 22333 bp, 23 predicted proteins | sample Cruoilmetagenom1_FD_187290 | JGI IMG/M metagenome (GOLD analysis project Ga0209633, IMG submission 187290) | Oil polluted marine microbial communities from Coal Oil Point, Santa Barbara, California, USA - Sample 1 (SPAdes) (version 2) | ecosystem: Environmental > Aquatic > Marine > Oil seeps ... | reverse complement strand
CGTCGTAAAAAGTCCGATCTCCTTCGTTGTGGGTTTTTCTCAGAACCTCAACATACCATATGTATTGTTGAGGGCCTGAGAAAAACGCTACGCCTCTTATATCTGTTGATCAGCGTGCAATAATGACCCACCTACAGTAGTAAACAGCGTCGAAAATTGACCCACAATGTGAGTTCTCTCAAGAAGTCAGAAACTCTACTCTGCTAGTAGAATAGAATATCGTTTTCTAAATAAGCCTGCTCAAGTTGTTCCTGGTGAATTTTGAGCTTCTCTCCCATGTCTGCAGCCAGTGAGTGAACCAGGTAATTGATCAGACTGATCAGGGATGCCGGGTTACCAAGGAAAGGAATTGATTTTAAAGGTGCAATAAGAACATGATCACTGAATTGAACCAAAGGGCATGACGTACTGTCAGTCAGCAGTATCAATTTCAGTTTAAGCCGTTTTACAAGCTTCCCCATTTTGATTAATTCGTTTGGATACCTTGAAGTGGCAACAACGACAACAGCTGATTTCTTAGAAGCAAATGTTAACCAGTCAATGGTTGTTCTGTCACTCCCTTTTAAAATGTGCACATTCTTTCTTACTTTGGTCATGGTCCAGCCCAAATAATATGCAGGAGCATAGGAAAGTCTTGAACCAATAATATGGACTGCCTCCGATTCCTTTAAGATTTTTCTGATTTTTTTAACCTCTGACAAATCAAGGTTTTTACTCATGGCCCGGATATTTTCAATATCCTGATTGGTTATTCTCTCCAGTTCCGCATCATCACTGCGGAAGACAGGGAGGAGCTTTTCTCGATCCATTAAAGTGAGCTTGGTATCTAACAGCTCCTTTAGTGATGTTATAAAAGACGCATAACTGGGATAATGTAATTGTCGCACAAAACGAACCACCGTTGCTTCACTGACTCCAACTGCTGCTGCAAGTTCCCGGGTTGTCATGAATACCGCTTTTTCAGGATGGGAGAGAGCGAACTCTGCGAGTTTCTTACCTTTTGAAGTGAGTTCCGAGTATCTTGCCTCAATGGTTTTATTTAGAATCGTTTTCTTTTTACTCATTTGTAATTTTGGATTTGGACTTAAAGGATGGAAAAGTTCCGATTTATTCAGCTTTGAGCAAATATTGAAGTATATGACTGTCAAAATTAAATAGAAATCCGATTCCTGAATATATATAATATTCTAGGATCATTTACAACCAACTTTGCTCTATATTTAAAAAGTATAATATTTCAAAGTATATACGTGCTACACTGGCCAGGGTTCTTAAGTTGTAATGTAACAAAAGTAGTCATGGTTATTTTTTTCTTGACAAAGAGCAGCATTTATGACAAATACTGTTTTACTTGACGCCAACAAGAAGGTTACTAACGTTGATAAAATCCAAATCTGTTCGGAGACTATCTTTACCGGGATACCGGGATTCAACTCAGTGAATTCAATATAATAAAGCGTAGGTGATTAATGGAAGAAATTATCCGATATGTCGCAAATAACTACCCGACCATTATCAGGCTGACAATTGAACATCTCTATCTGGTGAGCATATCCGTGGGTGCAGCGATTCTTTCCGGTGTACCGATAGGTATCTTAATCACAAAGGACAAAAAGCTGGCGGATACGGTTTTGTATATCGCCTCAGTGATTATCACCATCCCATCTGTGGCAATGTTCGGCCTGATGATTCCGTTGTTGTCACTGGTTAACCGCGGTATTGGCTTCTGGCCGGCGGCGATCGCCATATTTTTGTATTCTCAACTACCTATCATTCGCAACACATACACCGCTATAAACAACATTGATCCTGCACTTCGTGAAGCGGCAAAAGGCATGGGGATGAGTGACTGGCAGCGTCTGTCAAAAGTTGAAATTCCACTTGCGGTGCCGGTTATCATGGCCGGAGTCAGAATGGCTGTAGTGATGAACATTGCCGTTGCCACAATTGCCGTATACATAGGTGCGGGAGGTCTGGGCACTATCATTAATGAGGGGATTACCGGTACCAACAGTACCAAGCTTATTGTAGGCGCGATCGCAGTTTCCCTGTTGGCGATTATCGCAGACTATCTATTTTTATTTTTCCAGAAAATGCTGACACCAAAAGGCTTAAGTGAGGTGACGTCATGATTCGACTTGAAAATTTAACCAAACATTTTGAGGTACCGGGAAAAGAGCCGATCATTGCCGCCAATAATGTTTGTATGGAAGTGGGTAAAGGTGAAATTTGTATCTTTTTAGGACCATCAGGGTGCGGTAAAACCACGGCCTTGAAAATGATTAACAAATTGATCCCCAAGACATCCGGAAAAATTTATATTGATGGCAAGGATACGGACGATCTTGATCCCATTACCCTGCGGCGTGAAATCGGCTATGTGATTCAGCAAATTGGGTTGTTTCCCAATATGACCATTGAAGATAATATCTGCGTGGTTCCGGATCTGCTGAAAATGGATAAGAAAAAAAGCCGGGAAAAGGCCCGTGAGTTGATGGATATGGTCAACCTGGATCCAAACATTTTTCTAAAGCGTTATCCCAGGGAACTCTCCGGTGGTCAGCAACAGCGTATCGGCGTGATCCGTGCATTGGCTGCGGATCCTCCTGTACTGCTGATGGATGAGCCTTTTGGTGCTATTGACCCTATCAATCGTGCAGTAATCCAGGATGAATTTTTAAAGATGAATGCGAAACTGGGTAAAACTGTGCTGTTTGTCAGCCATGATATCAATGAAGCGATAAAAATGGGAGACAAAATCGCCATTTTTCGCGACGGCATACTTGAGCAGTGTGATACGCCTGATGAGATTCTCTCCAACCCGGCAAACAGCTTCATTAAAGATTTTGTTGGGACAGATCGAGCATTGAAGCGGCTAAAACTTATTAAGGTTAGCGAAGCAGTAATGCCTTTTCGAGTGGCCGTCAAAGCAGATGATTCCTTGGATAAGGCCGCTGAGAAGATGCGCAGTCGTGATGTCCACCTCGCCGTAATGGTTGGCCCGCAGGGTCGTGCGCGTGGTTACATTACCAAAGATGAGATCAAAGGTGAAGAGGATGGAATGGTCGGTGAGTACATTAATCCTATCCCCGGCACCATCCATGAAAATGACAATTTGCATGACGCCGTTTCTCAAATGTATGTGCACGCATGCGATTGGCTGCCGGTGGTGGACGATGATGGAACCTATAAGGGCCTCATTACGCAACACATCATTGCCAGCCTGCTCGGTGAAACGCCTCGCAAGAGAGGGGATAAAATTAGTTAGGATGGATTTATGAACTATGTCATAGAGCTCATTAAACAAAGCAAAGCTTTATCGTTTTATATCCTGCTGACGCTGGTATTTTTATTTGGTGTTTTTTCCGAATCGTCTGGATTGATAAAGGAGTTTATCGATACCTTCGACGACTGGATCTATCTGCTCAGGCAAAATATGTTTATTGTTTTTACTTCGGGTATAACCGCAACATTTCTTGGAATTGGCTCAGGTATTCTGATGTCTCGACCCTGGTTCAAGCGTTATTCGAATATATTTGCCCAGGGGTTTAATATTCTTTCTGCGGTGCCCACACTGGCAATTCTGGCAATCATTATGACCCTGACCGGGATTGGTTTCAAATCGGCGTTTATCGGTCTGGTTACCGTCACCATCTTGCCTGTGGTTAGAAATACCTATCAGGGCATCAGTGAAGTTCCGGACCATATGATTGAGGCCGCGCGCGGTCAGGGAATGACCGATAAGCAGATTCTGTGGAAAGTACAAATTCCTAATGCACTTTATGTTATTTCAGCTGGAGTTCGAACTGGATTTGCATTGAATGTCGGCACCAGCCCTTTGATAACCCTGATTGCCGCCGACAGCCTGGGCGAGTATATCTTTACCGGGATTCAACTCAATGAATTCAATTCTTTGCTGATCGGATCCCTGTCAGTGGCCGTTATGGCGATTCTGACGGATTTTATTCTGATAAAACTACAGTATTTACTGGTTCCAAAAGGTGTAAACCCGCTCAGGTTTACCTAAAACTAATTCCAAGAAGGAGGAAAAGATTTTGAAAAATGTATTAAGAAAATTCAGTGTTGTATCAATTTTGCTCATTGCAGCTTTTACCGTGCAAACAGCATCCGCGGCTTCTGTCATCGTTGGCGGAAAAGGTTTTACTGAACAACTTATCCTGGCTGAAATCACCGGCCAATATTTGACCGCTAAAGGGTACACTGTCAAACTTAAAACAGGTATGGGGACATCGCTTCTGCGAGGAGCCCTGGAAAACAAACAAGTTGACTTGTATTGGGAATATACAGGTACCGCCTTTTTAACTTTTCATAAAAATAAGTTTGAAAATCAGTCGGGTGAAGAAATCTATAAAGCTGTAAAAGCCAAAGATGCTGAAAATAATATTGTCTGGTTGAATGCCTCTGCCGCAAATAACACATATGCCCTCGCGGTTCGCCAGGTTGATGCCGAGGCAAAAGGTTTGAAGTCACTAGATGACCTTGCGGCAAAAATCAACGCCGGTGATAAACTAAAGCTGGGGTGCAATATTGAATTCTACAAGCGTGATGATGGTTTGAAACCACTGCAGAAAGCGTATGGTTTCGAGTTTCCCCGATCAGCCATAAAACGTATGGAGACCGGGCTGGTTTATAAGGCTTTGAAAGACGGTGATGTCGATGTGGGTCTTGTTTTTGCAACAGACGGTCGTATCCCGGCATTTCACTTTAGTGTGCTCAAAGATACCAAAAATTACTTTCCTGCTTATGCAATTACGCCCACCGTTCGTAAAGAGACTCTGGATGCGAATCCAGATCTTGCAGAACATCTGAATAAGTTATCAGGACTTTTCGATGACAAAACCATGTCAGCTTTAAACGCGGAAGTTGATGTTGATAAAAAATCAGTTAACGAAGTTGCAAAAGGTTTTCTGACGGAAAAGGGTTTGCTGTAGAACCTCCTGCAGCTAAGAAGTCCCAAAAGCCAGCTCCTTAAAAGAGCTGGCTTTTTTGTGCCCTACCTCACGAGATATTTTAATGAATAGAGATGAACGCAGTTCGTTTTGATGGTTTTTGCAACAATGTATGACGGTGCAGGTTGAATAATGAAAGGTTTTGATACATTTTCCCTTGACAGCTGCACGTTATCATGGCACTTAACAATTAACCTGCACCTTGGCCAAAAACCTATTACTCAGCAAGGAGACTACCATGAATTTAATGGGCTTACAGGGTGGCCAGTATCGGCCCCTGTCACCGGAACAAGTAGAAACTGTACATAAAGCATCTTTGAAGATTCTGGAACAAACAGGGGTTACCTACGAACAAGGACTCGAAGGTACAGTTCAAATGCTTGCGGACAGTGGGGCCAATGTGGACACAGAGAGGAAAAATATTACATTTCCCAGGAAGATGATTTCGCAGCAGGTAGCGAAAGCACCTGAAAAAGTAATTCTTTGTGGTCAAGACCCCAAAAATGATCTAAATCTGACTGAAGATCGGGTACATCTGGGGACTGGAGGTGCGGCCATCAAGATTTTGGATCCTGAAACAAGTGAAGTCCGGGCGACGACCCTTAAGGATCTATATGATGTATCACGACTGGTGGATAAGCTTGACAATATCCATTTCCTTGTAAGGCCCTGTATTCCTACAGACATAGATGAAAAAGACTACGATATAAATATGTTTTACACCTGCCTTTCGGCATCTTCAAAACATGTCATGTCAGGGGTAAATGATGAAAAAGGGCTGCACAACGTCATTGAAATGGCATCCATGATTGCAGGGGGAGAAGATAAGCTCAAGGAAAGACCTTTTATCTCAGTTATCACCTCCTTTGCGATCAGCCCGTTAAAGCTCTGCACCCAGTCAACACTTATTATGCAGGAGGCAAACCGCAACCGCATTCCGGTTGCACTTTCAAGCGCACCTATGGCTGGATCAACGTCACCTTTAACTATGGCAGGTACCCTGGCCCAGCTTCACGCAGAACAGCTTGCAGGCATTACCATCTGTCAGTTAACAAATCCCGGAGCACCTCTATTATATGGCGGTATTCCCGGCATGGCAAATCTCAACACAATGGGATATTTGGGAGGTGCGGTGGAATGCGGCATGATGAATGCAGCTATTCATCAATTGGCACATCATATAAAGGTACCCAACTACAATTCATCCGGACTTTCTGATTCCAAGGTTCCCGATGTTCAGGCAGGGTATGAAAAAGCGTTTACTGCACTGCTTGCATCTATGGGTGGCTCAAATTATATCCATCATAGTGCCGGCATGCTTGAATCCATGCTTACCATTGCTCACGAGCAATACGTCATTGATGATGAAATTATCGGCAATTGCTGCAAGGTTTTAAAAGGCATTGATTGCGATGCGGAACATCTTGCCCTGGAAGTGATCGACTCAGTCGGGGCAGGAGGAAATTTCATGACTGCCGCCCATACCATGACTCATATGAGAACAGAATATTACAGCGGTAATGGCGTCACCGACAGGAAAAGTCGGGACAAGTGGGAAAAGGAGGGAAGTCTTGATACAAGGAAAAGGGCACTGGCTATAGCAAAAAAACTCCTGGCTGCTCCTGAATCTTCCTATATTTCCGAAGAGACAGACAAAGCTATTAGAGAAAAATTCAATATACTCATATAGCATTAGAAAGAGAACAGGTTATTCGGCACACCAGTTCCACAACTATTTTAAAAAGGAAAAAAGGCATGACTGATTTTAGTGAGATAAAAGAAACCCTGGTTAATCTGGATCAACAACGTCTATTGCAATTAGTGAACGACGCACTGGCGGAAGGTACCCCGGCCAGTGATATCCTTAATAATGGCTTGATTGCTGGAATGGATATCGTGGGAGAGAAAATGGAGAATGGAGATATGTTCATTCCGGAAGTTCTCATGGCTGCCAGGGCTATGGGTAAAGGAGTTGAAATTCTTAAACCACTTCTTGGCGACGAAGAGTCTGCGACAAAAGGAAATGTGATTATTGGCACAGTTAAAGGGGATCTTCATGATATCGGCAAGAATCTTGTGGCAATGATGGCGGAAAGTGCCGGTTTAACAGTACATAACCTGGGGGTGGATATAGCCCCTGAAGAATTTGTCAGGCAGATCAAGGAGAAAAATGCAAACATACTTTGCCTTTCAGCACTTTTAACCACAACAATGCCGATGATGAAGCAAACTATTGATGCTGTGGTTGAAAGCGGATTACGGGACCAGGTCAAAATCATGGTTGGGGGTGCACCCGTCACTCAGGCATTTGCAGATGATATTGGGGCAGATGCTTTTGCACCCGATGCCGGCTCTGCTGCGAAAAGTGCCAAGGCGCTTGTTAACTAACCTGGTAAGAGGAGATAGATAGATGTTTCAAGTGATCGGGGAAAGAATTAATACGTCGAGAAAAAAGGTACAGGCTGCAGTTGTGGGCCGGGATGCGGATTATATCAGAAATGATGTTAAAAAGCAGCAGGAGGCGGGGGCGGATTTTATTGATGTTAATGCCGGTGCCCGGATAGGACATGAACAGGAGGATATGGAGTGGCTTCTGGATACGATCGGACCTGTAGCCACAGTACCGCTCTGCCTGGACAGCCCGGATCCGGCCATCCTTGAAATGGCTTATACTATGGTGGACAGAACACCGATGATCAACTCCATAAGTCTTGAAAAGGACCGTTTTAATGTCATGATGCCTTTCCTCGCAGGAAAGGAGTGTAAAATTGTCTCTCTGTGCATGGATGATGCAGGTATGCCCGAATCTTCCGACGATATTTTTGCAAGAGCCGAAAAACTGGTGACAGAGCTTGAGGCCATTGGTCTGCAACAAGATGACATATACATTGACCCTCTTGTTCAACCAATCAGTACTGACTCGACAAAGGGTACTATGGTTCTGGATGCAGTAAGGAGAATCAAGAAGCAGTACCCGGAAGTTCATATTACAGGCGGTCTTTCCAATATCTCATATGGCCTGCCTGAAAGAAAAATCATCAACAGAATCTTTGTGACACTGATGATGGATGCAGGCATGGATTCAGCCATTATAGATCCTCTTGATTCAAAAATCATGGCAGCTATAAGAACTGCCGATATGCTCCTTGGCAAAGATAATTTCTGCATGGGATATTTGAAGGGAGTACGGTCTGGCCTGATCAAATCCTGATAGAGAAAAATGGATATCATGGATCATACTGCATTCACATTGAATTTTATCATGGAAACAGACTGGGTTAAATTGCCCGGTAGAGTGCAGCATCAATCTAAGCGATGTCTTTTAGACGCTCTGGGCGCCCAGATCGCGGGCCATCAGACTCCCATCGGACGAATAATGGCGGACATGGTGGAGCAGGAATTTGGCGGCCATACGGCAACTATACTTGTCAGTGGAGTGAAAACTTCTGCTTCAGGTGCGGCTCTAGCCAATGGGTTTGCCGGAAATGCTCTGGATATTGATGATGGTTACAGAGATATAAAAGGCCATCCTGGCGCCTGCATTCTTCCTGCGGTTCTGGCCGCGGGAGAAATCAGATCAAGTGTTACCGGGAAGGAGTTTTTATCTGCTCTTGTCGTCGGTTATGAAGTAGCTCTTCGAGCAGGATTGATCCGTCATGCAACATATAACACTTATCATTCCTCTGGAAGCTGGGGGGCAATTGGAGGGGCTGCTGCGGCAGGAAAGCTTGTCGGGCTGTCTATGGAAAAACTAAGTCATGCCCTTGGTGCTGCAGAGTATCATGCACCAATAGCCCCAATGATGAAATGTATTGAAGTTCCGAGTATGGGAAAAGACAGTATCGGTTGGGGCTGCATGGTGGCAGTAATGTCTGCGGTTATGGCTGACAAAGGATTTACAGGCATAAATCCTATCTTTGAGGATTCTCCCGAAGAGAAATGGATAAAATCTTTAGGCCGATCATTTGAAATCATGAACCTGTATTTCAAACCCTATGCCGGTTGTCGGTGGGCACAGCCGGGAGTGGACGGTGCCCTGAAAATCATGACTGACAACAGGCTTGACCATAAAGATATTAAACAGATCAAGGTGTATACATTTCAGGAGTCCGCTGCCTTACGTACTGATTATCCAAAAAATACAGAAGAAGCACAGTATAATATTGCTTTTCCCATTGCAGCAGCCCTCCTCGACGGTGAAGTCGGCCCGGCTCAAGTGCTTGCTCCAAGACTTTTTGCAAAGGATATCCGTCAAATGATGGATAAAATACAGATAATTGCCCAGGACAGGTTTCAGAAAGAATTCCCCCAAAAAGCGGAATCTGAAGTTGAAATAACGACCACTGCAGGGAATCATTTTTTATCAGGTGTGATGTCTGCACGATGGGATCCTCACACTACCTTCCCGACGGATATGGAACTGGAAAAAAAGTTCTTATGGCTCACGTCTCCCGTACTAGGGAAGACCCAGGCAGAAACTTTAGCCAATCTTATCTGGAATTTTGACCTGGAAAAAAAACTGGATAAGATGATTGATTTGTCCATTGTCCATAATGAGGCTTAGAATATGAATAAACACCAGAATGATTCCAAAACTACTGGAAGTTGTCTTTGTGGAGCTGTTCGTTATGAGATCATCGGCTATCTTCGTAATATTGTTAACTGCCATTGCTCAAAGTGCCGACGTTTTCATGGGAATTTTGGTGCTTACACAAGCATTTTGGAAAAGAATTTGATTCTTGTGAAAGAGGGTGGGTTAAAATGGTTTAACTCAATAACAGATGAAACCCCTGATGTTTACCGAGGATTTTGTTCCAGGTGCGGTTCTTCTCTTTTCTGGCATCCAAAAGGGAGTTTGAATATCTCCGTGGCAGCGGGGTCTCTTGACGAACCTACTCACCTTAAAACTATGGGTCATATTTGGCTAAGCCAGGCAGGTGACTACTATGCAATCGATGATGAATTACCAAAATATCAAAAGAGATGGATCGATAAAACAGGAAGTTAAGAAGGCATTTTAAACAATATAGTCGAGTAGAGATGATGTTGATTGAGAAATTTTATTCAAAAAATTCAGAGAATATTTCGGTAGGCATTGCCAATATCAATTCTAAAACTGAAAATTTGAGTGAGAATAAAAAGAAAATTGTTCAAGCCTTAAACCTATTCTCAAAAAAAAATACCAATATTGTAATTTTCCCGGAATATTGTCTATCCGGATATTTTTGGGAACCTGAAGCAAAGTGCAGACCTTTTATGGAAGAGGCTTGCCTGGATAATCTGAAAGACTGGCTTGATGAAATTGTCAGGTCATATGTGAACGAGACGTTGCAGTATATTGTATTTAACGGTCTTAGAAAAAACAAAGATAAACCCGGGGCTTTTTTTAATACCAGTATAATCCTTGACCGCACCTGCAACTATTTTGATAATGACAAAACTTATAAAAAAGCCTTTTTGCCTGGGCTTGAAAAACGATATATCACGTCAGGTATAAATTACAAACTGGTAATCGAAACTGTATGGGGAAAATTGGGATTCCTGACCTGTTATGATATCTGTTTCCCACAGCTTATCCAGGAACTTGCCGATAAATCAGCGGTGGATGCGCTCATTGTAAACGCTGCCTGGAGAAAACAAGGGATAAGAGAGTATAACAGTCTTAAAATGAAAGACGATTCTTATTATAAAACTCAATGGAATATAATGCTACCGGCCCTGGCCTGTCACAACCAGATATGGGTCATGGCTGCAAATGCTGTTGGTCCACACAGCCAGGAAGGGCTTGACTATTGCGGTAGTTCAGGCATATGGGCACCCTCGGGAATCAATATGATAAAAGGATCGGACACTAAGGAAGAGCTTCTAATCCTTCACAATATTGATATTATTCGCGAGACTGAAGCAGAGAAAAAAGAATTTAGTTTTATAGATGATTACAGAGACATTTGCCAACAATCTTAGTCCTAACCCCAATAGATCGAAGCTTTTTAAAATGCTTGTAAGATTTTGTGGTTGGCAGACTCTCAAATTCTTACGCGTGTTAACCATACAATCTAAACTGTGAGGGGCAGGTAGGGTGACGCATAATCACTAAAACTGTCAGATCGAGTATGAACAACTACAGGTCTACTAATATGAAGAATTTTTACAAACTATTATGAGTTGAATTTTCTTTCCCACTCATACTCCTTACCAGTGACGGTATCTTCCATCCTGCGTATTCTTCTTTCCAGGTTAGAAAACTTTTTTCTCAGCCTGTGGGCTGCATTTTTCGGCGAATGGACATAGCTGTCGTAGAATTCATACTCTTCGTCACTTTCAATGGGGCGTACCGGCTCCGGTTTCATAAAAAAGGCTGCCGCCAGATAAATGCCTATCACCGGCCAGAAGCCGCTGAGCAGAAAGGTGATGACCATTGCCATTCTCACCCAGAATACTGAAAAGTTAAAATGTTCTGCAATCCCGCGACATACACCCAGGAAAACACCCTCTCTTGAGCGGTAGATACCGCCATGTCTTTTATCGTATTTTTTCATTTTTTATTCCTGTCCTTTTTCTGACTGTCCATCAGGATGGTTTCCAGGGACTCGATCCGTTTTTCCATTTTATTCAGCCCCTGGTAGATTTCCTGGATAACCATAGCCTCCTCTGATTGGCTTTTTCCACCCGTTATCCGGCTGTTGCGGGTTTTTATTACCATCAGTATAGTTCCGCAGATTAGTGCTGCCAACGCAAGAAGTGAGCCGAAGACCATGGCGACAATGATTATGGTACCCATATTTGTTTACTCCCCTTTATTCAAATTCAAGGTTGTTGGGGTTATTCATTATTGTCGTTACTGTATTGAGCAGCCTTCATCTTTGCAAGCTCATTTTCAATCTCATCGTCAGTCGCCAGATCTTCAAAATGTTCTTCAAGGGTGGGTTTTCCTTTTATATTCACCAGGTCCGCTTCCGCTTCCATCTGCTCAATTCGGCTTTCGAGTTTATCAAAGCGAACCATGGTATCACTGCTGTTGCTTCGCCTGATCTCTTCCTGGGCTCTTTTTTTACCGTTTGCGCGCTTATGTCGCTGGATTAGTGTTCTCTTTTTTTCCTTAGCATTATTCAACTTATTTTCAAGTTCGACAATATCTTCCTTGTACTGCTCAATCAAGCCACTATGTTCGTTTATCTCATTTTCGAGAGATTCAGCGACCTGTGAATAACGTCTTTTTTCAGTAAGGGCCTCTCTGGCCAGGTCGTCTCTCCCTTTATTGACAGCAAGTTCTGCACGGTCAGCCCAGAGGTTTCTTTTGTCAGTAATCTCCTCAGCTTTTCGCTCGATCTTTTTTCGGCCTGCAATGACGCCTGCACATGATGATTTTAGCTCAATCAGCGTGTCTTCCATTTCATGTATCATCAGTTTAATCATTTTTTCAGGATCTTCAGCTCTTTCGAGCATTGAATTCATGTTTGCACTGACTATGTCTCTAAAACGTGTGAAAATTCCCATAATATCCCCCCAAAGAGATTTTGTTTTGATTTTCTTTGTATACAGCACTAATCATGCCTGTTATGCAAAATTGAATAAAAATGTACAATTCCAGTACGATACTGTTTTGCGAAGGTCTTCTCTGGAGGTAAATATAACACTTATATGGTATTTATAACTAAATAATGGTTAGATATGCTAATGAAAATGGAGGAGTGATTCACGATTCAAAAGATAAATTATCTCACCACAGGGAGCACAGATGAGAATAAATGCTTTTTCTCTGTGTCCTCTGTGGTGAAGTCGTGGTTTTTTACAGAGAGGAGTGACCATGGTACAGAGATCCCAGGGAGAAGCATTAGGTCAGTCTGAAGTCTTTCTTGATTTTCAGGAGCGGTTGTCACGGGTAGCACCGGTGGACAGACCCGTGCTGTTGATTGGAGAGAGAGGGACAGGCAAGGAACTTGCGGTCAATCGACTCCATTTTTTGTCAAAGAGATGGGAGAAACCTTTTATAACCCTCAACTGTGCAACATTATCACCTGCCCTTATTGAGTCAGAGCTGTTTGGTCATGAAAAAGGGGCATTTACCGGTGCCGAGAACAGGCGTCCCGGCCGGTTTGAAATAGCCGATGGCGGAACACTTTTTCTTGACGAAATCGGATCTGTTCCCATGGAGGCCCAGGAAAAAATTCTGAGGGTGGTTGAATACGGCTCATTTGAACGGGTTGGCAGTTCTACACCAGTTGACGTTGATGTTCGGATTATCGGGGCGACCAACATGGATCTTTCAGCCATGGCCGATAGAGAAGATTTCAAACGAGACCTGCTGGATCGGCTTTCTTTTGAGGTGCTCTTTCTTCCACCCCTGCGATATCGGGGTGAAGATGTCATGATTCTGGCTAATCATTTTGCCGAAAGGATTGCTTACGAACTTGGTAGAGAAGAGCTCCCGGTTTTTAGCATAAATGCATTGAAAGTGTTGGAAGCACATAGCTGGAAAGGTAACGTACGTGAATTGAAAAATGTAGTTGAGCGCGCCGTATATCGATCAGATGATCAAGTGATTGACGAGATCGTTTTCGATCCTTTCAGTTCGCCATACTCACCTTTGCTGCAGGAAAGCGAAAACGATGGCAGGAAGCTGGTGGAAAGCGACAAGCCAGAGAATGAAAAGAAATTTATCTCACTTAAAACTGCTGTGAAGAGTCTGGAAATAGAGCTGATACAAAAGGCTTTGACGCTGGCTCGCCATAACCAGAAAAAAGCCGCTTCATATACGGGTCTTACCTATGATCAGTTTCGCGGCCTGATCCGTAAATACAGAAAAGAGCTGGAGGATATCAACTCTTTTTGACCACAAGTCCACCCCTGGCGATCCATGCGGGTTTAGTCCTGGTTTCGGCCAGGAGTTTTTCCACCTGATGATGGTGGAGCTTTTGCACACCAATCAAGTTGCAGGTTTTTTCATCGAGCTCGGTAACCATGCCGATACGGATACGCTGCAGTTTAGTCATCATGGAAAGAGCCGTGCCGCCGTTTCCCTCATAATTGCAACTGAGCTGCTCAAAAGCTTTTGCATAGTCTCCCATTTGAAACCAGGGAAGAAAGGTGGTTGAGCCAATACCGTCACAACATTCACCGTAGAAAATCAGTTCGCCGCCGTCTTTGACAAACATTGCCGCATTGTGGATTGCCTTGTGGCTCTGGATAAAATTGATATCCTTTGGAAAACCTCCCGCCGAGGCCACCACCAGATCAAAATCTTCAGATTGCAGTTCACAATTTCTGCCATGGATGGCGCATCCCTTCTCATAGACTTCCCAGCTGTTGCCAAACAGCATGTCGATAATTTCTCCATGGGAATTGAGGATACCGTGGATGGCAAGATCTGCCGGTTTTTTTTCTGCTATCTCAACGAGGTCCTCGGCAAGAGGGTTATTTGTTACAATGCCCGGTTGACAGTAGAGCGCAAGGGTTTTCTGCAGGGGATCCAGGTAGAGGCTGTGGTTTTTATAGATCGCCTGCCGCTCGCCACAGCCGGGAAAAAGGAGCTTTCGGCCACCCCCGTACCCGGCAAAATAGTGGTGTACAATTGGGCCCATGGTAATTACTGCACTGGCCTCCATAAGATCACGCCGAAAACGTATAGGTGTCCCCCGTGAAGTTATGCCCAACTCAACAAAAAGATCTCTGTCATGGCAGTTATGGTGGATAAAGGTAAAGTTGTCAAATGGTTGACCATAGAGTTTTTTGCTCTCCTCGTTGCTCTGGCGCGGATGGGTGCCGTAGGCGATAATAAAGCGCAGCCTGTCCGGTTGCATGCCATGTTTTAACAGGATCTCGATAAGCAGGGGGAGATATCGGGGATAGCCGCAAAGCCTGGTTTTGTCGGTGACGACTATAATCGGCTGTGATAAATCCAGAGGATGTTCTTGTAAAAAACTGTTAAGGCGTGAGCAGAAAAGGGTTTCATCCATGACTTGTACCGGTTCATGGATAGATAGTTCAATGGTATCGGCAGGAAACTTGGTCTGTAACTTCTGTTCTCCCAGAGGGATTTCGAAAGATTGGGGTGTCGTGTTCATTGTGAGATCACTGTTTTTTTTCGGCCTCCTTTGATATTTATGAATAAAATGACAGCAAAACATGCTGCTGCACTGAGCTGGATGATCAGTGGGGAAGGAGCAAGCAGGAAAAAAGCGAGAGTCAGACTGGTCAGCCTGAGCAGCCAGTTAAGCCTGTTTTCAAGGTAACCCTGTATAGCACCTGTAAATGCGTATAACCCCATAAGAGCAAACAGGAAAATTTTAATTACTTCATACCATGAACCGCCCAGGAAAGGGGTATAGGCAAAGAGCAGAGGCATGATATAGATTCCCTTGGCGATTTTCCAGGATTCAACTCCTGTTGCCATCGGGGGGGTCTTGGCAATAGCTGCGGCAGTAAAGGCGGTAAGGCATACCGGCGGGGTGACGTTACTATCCTGGCTGAGCCAGAAGATGATCATATGGGCGGATAAAAGAGCTAACGTTGCTTTTTCCCCACTTACCGCAAGATCGCGAAGAGTTCCTGCAAGATCGGGAGGCACTGCTGCAAGTAGAGCCGCTGCCTGATCCAGCCCCATGGTCTGACCTAACAGTGCTGCTTTTTCAGGCAGTGCCAGCATAAAGACAGCCTTTGCCTCTTCGGAGAGAAGGCCACCGGCTATGAGTTCTATAAGCTGGTTGTCAATAATAAGATTGTAAAGGGCTGGGGCAGACAGGGTTCCCAGAACGATATATGCTGCAGTTACCGGCAGCCCCATACCGAGCACCAGTGATGCCAGGGCGATAAGGATGATGGCAATGACAAGATTGTGCCCCGCCCAGTTGGTGATCATGAGAGAAAAAGTGTTGCCGATCCCGGTTGTGGCAATGACATTTACTATCAGACCGACGCTGCAGAGAAGGATGGCGGTCATAATCATATTTTTCGCCCCCAGGGCAAGTGCGTCCAGAACTGCTGATATGCCCATTTTGTTTGGGGTCAGCCATGAAGCAACAACAACCGCCATAATGGAAATACCGGCAGCGTAGGTGGGGGTGAAACCAAATATCAGCAGACCGATCAGGACTGTGATGGGCATGAGGAAGGGTAACCCGCCCTCTTTGAGTACATCCATGGCCTTAACCTGTTCGTCTTCGATAACTTCAACATTGGATTTTTTGGCTTCAATGCGGACAAAAAAGGCGACTGTTGCGAAGTAAAGAATCGCAGGCAGAATACTCACCGTGACGATTGTTGTATAGGGGATCTGGGTATAACTTGCCATAACGAAAGCACCCGCACCCATAATGGGAGGCATGAGCTGGCCTCCTGTTGATGCTGCTGCTTCCACCCCTGCTGCAAATTTTGCGGGGAAACCGGCCTTTTTCATCAGTGGAATAGTGATGACTCCTGTTGACGCTGTATTTGCAACAGCAGAGCCGGAAATTGTGCCGGTCAATCCGGAAGAAAAAACAGCTACAAGCCCAGGTCCCCCGACTGTCTTACCGGCCACGGCCCGGGCCAGGTTGATTACGAAATCACCCGCTCCGGAACGAAGCAAAAAGGCCCCGAAGAGGATAAACATAAAGACGAAGGTTGAAGAAATCCTGGCAATATTGCCAAAAAGCCCATCATCTCCATAGATTGACCTGAAAAGGATGGTTTCGGCAGTCAGACCACTGAATTTAAAGACCCCGTCCAGTAGACTTCCCCACCAGCCAACGTAGGTGAGGGCCAGGATTATAAGGATCGGGATAATCCATCCTGTGGTTCTGCGGGTAAACTCAAGTGCCGACAGAATCAGCAGGATACCGGCAATCCATTCAGAGGTTACCAGGTGGACACCACGATCATAGATGGCGTCCTCCATGGAAATCAAATAGATTGCCGATGCTGCAGCCGTCAGACCGATTCCTATGTCAACAGCCAGGGTGAGGTTGCTTCGCCTTTCTCTTGATCCACCAAACATCGGATAGGAGAGAGCGCAGAGCAGGGCGAATCCTGAGTAATGGAGTGCGTTCTGCCATAATCCTGGCAGGATGCTGAAAATATTGAAATAGATATGCAGCAGGGAGACGGCTATCCCTATGAAAAAGAGTGCTTTTTCGACCCAGAGCAGGTCTGCTGATTTTTCTTTTTCGATTGTTTTCACGATCTCCCCCTGGCTTAGTGATGAAAATTACTTCGCTATCAAGTTTTCAGGAATCGTCAGTCCAATCTCCTTGTAGTATTTCGCAGCACCCGGGTGGAGAGGCATCGGCAGTCCTGCCAGTGCTTTTTCCGGCTTGATTGCTTTTGTAGCCTTATGGATTGCGTTGAGGAACGGCAGGTTTTCGTAGATGGTCTTGGTGATCAGGTAAACTGCTTCCTCATCGATATCAGCTCTTACCGCAAGAAAGTTTGGCTGAGCAATGGTGGTAACATCTTCCTTTTGACCGGGATAGGTTTCCGCAGGGATAACATATTTGGTCCACAGGTTCAGGCCCCCGTCGGCTTTTTTCGCCTGTTCGTCAGTAAAATTGAGAATTTTGACCTTATCACCCATGGCAGCCATGGCTCTTGTTACTGCGCCGGCAGGAACGCCGGCCGGAGTACTCATAGCGACAATCTGACCGTTTTGCAGGGCATCGGCACTTGGCCCGTAACCGACATGAATGAGTTCAAATTCTTTTTCCGCATCCATCCCGAGATTGTGTAAGATTGTTTTGTTCGAGCCGATTGTACCGGAGTTCTTTTTGCCGAGAGCCAGTCTCTCACCTTTCAGATCAGCAATATCAGCAATGGTTCCGGTTTTCGCCTTGTTGGCAAGTACAGTGAACTGCTCCACATTCTGCCAGAGCATGGTAACGGCTCTCATCTCTTTCTGCGGACCGTCTTTAGCCAGGGGGCCCTTGCCATTCCAGGCATAGTAGCCGTAGAGACCCTGAAGGATTGCAAACTGTACTTCGTTTTCCCGCAGCAGTTTGACATTTTCACCTGAGCCGGCAGAGTTAATGGCGGACATACCGATTTTCATCTTTGGTTGAAGTTTGACTTTAGTGAGGGTGGAAATGGCAACTCCGACAGGGTAATATGTTCCTCCTGTACTTGCCGTTGCCAGCAGAAAACTTTGCGGTTCCACAGCCAGGGCGTTGCCGGTAAAAACCATTCCTGCCAAACAGGCGGTTACAGTAAATTTCTTCGCTAATGATCCTAGTGTCATATCTGTCTCCTTATAAGATTGGTTTTTGTATTTCCATTTAAAACCGAGTAGGGAAATACCTTCTGTCGCTTAGTAAATTATGCAAAATTGAGATCACTCGGTTGATTTCACATTGCTCTGGTTGGCCTCAAAATCAAGGGAAATACCGGAAAATTTAAATTTTCTATTATTGATTTCTCATCCTGTGAGCAGAATACTACAATATTCGATACAATAACAAGCAAGATAGTGTCGTTTGATCTTTGTTCTAACAAAAAATCTGAAAGTGATTATAAATTGATTATCATTCTTGCAAAGAATGATATGTGTCGAGAAAATAATAACAAAAAGCAAAAGGAGAACATTATGGCTAAACAACACACTAAAAGCAGGACTTATGACGAAATTTCAAAGCTTTACCCTGATGTTATGGCAGCTCAGGAGGCTCTGGGCATAACCATACGGCAGCTCGGACCCCTGGATGAAAAAACCAGCCATCTGATCCAGCTTGCAGCGGCTGCTACTGCGAAGTCTGAAGGAGCCGTTCACTCTCATACCAAAAGGGCAATAAAAGCAGGGGCTGCCAAAGAAGAAATATACCACACATTACTGCTGCTCATCTCAACCATAGGTTTCCCCCAGGCTATGGCTGCTATCTCCTGGTGTCGGGATATCCTTGAAGAGTAGAGTGGAGAGTAACAGTAATATCCTCCTAGGCGTCTTAGTCAGTAGCACTGGATTCCCGCCTGCGCGGGAATGACGGCTGATTAAACGTCATTTCCGGACAGCCTCCTAGCGGATAATGATGTTGTGAAGTTCATTTTCATCATTCTCACGAATGGGGAGATGAACTTCAAGGATTTTTCCTGTCTTTTTTACGGCCTCACAAATTGCTTCACATCGGTTTTCGTTTCTGATGCCCCGGGTCAGCTGAGAGACGATGTCATCCCATGTTTTCTGCTCAATTCTCGCATTTATGCCGCTGTCCCCGAGTATCCACACTCTCTGTTCCATAACCGAGATATAGAGCAGGATACCATTTTCTCTTTCTGTTTTATATAGTTGTTCGGAAAAAAATGCATTGAGGGTACCTCTTTCCACCTCTTCTTTCACCTGAGTTGGGTTCAGGAAAAAACGTTTAATCCTGTCAGATCCGCTGGTAAGAGGCAGAAAGAGAAGATAAAGGAGAGCAAAGAGCGCCAGAAAAAGCCATAGATTTTGAGAACCGAGCCATACTGCGGGGCCGATAATTGTGTTGAGAAGAAGGGCAAAAAGCAGGGCAAAAAAAACTGATCCGGTGATAGCTGCTGCAGGATAACTGTGACTCCTGGAGACAACCATCACCACAACTTCCCCTGAAGTTGTCAGTTCAACCTTCTGGACGGCTGCTGTAATCTGATCCTGTTCAACTGTTGTTAAAAATTTTTGAGCCAGAGTCTGCATTTTTACCATCCTCCCGAGGAACCACCACCACCAAAACCACCCCCGCCTCCGCTGAAGCCACCGCCGCCGCCAAACCCGCCTCCACCGAAACCGCCAGATGAATATCCGCCGGTGGATCGTCCTGATGGAGATGCAAAGCTGATACTGGATAACAAGAAGCCAATGACTAAACCCGCTGGGATGAGTAACAGCAGTGTCAATCCGCCGACCCCGAAAAAGACAAAGCCTAAAAGGGGAGCAAGAATAGCCCCCATTCCCCCGGCAAACCATTTATGTTTAGTAAATATCCTGCCGAGATTCAAAAACGCAAAGAGGAAAAAGAAGAGAAGACCGCTGAAATCACCGGATCCTCTCTGTTTTTCCGAACCGGGAGGGGGCCCGTTGAATTCTCCCTGTACTGACCGAATCATTGCTGAGACTCCATTGATTACCCCCTGATCAAAATTCCCGTTTCGAAATTGTGGGGTGATGATATCTCTGATGATCCGGCCGGCAATGAGGTCGGTAAGCGATCCTTCAAGGCCGTAACCTACTTCGATGCGAAGTTTTCTATCATTTTTGGAGATAAGAAGGAGGGCACCGTTATCAGATCCTTTCTGACCAATCTGCCATGTTCCTGCCACCTTGAGGGAGAACTCTTCAAGGCTTTCCCCCTCAAGGGAATTAATGGTCAGAACAACTATCTGGGTTGATTCTTCCGCCTCAAATGTCGCTAATGTGCTCTCAAGCAGTTGGATTGCTGTCGGGGAGAGCATCCCTGCCGTATCAACAACCCGTCCCTGAAGCGCGGGAACAGGTAATCCGTATGCAGAGAGTGACGGCAATAAGATGAACAGTAAGATCAGCAGGAGCCGGAATATGCTTTTTGTATATCCCATTTTCATGTCATTTAAACTTCCGACAGGTTAGCCAAATTTAACCTTTGGAACTGCTTTTGCCCCTTCATCTGCCTTAAAATATTCTTTTCTCTCCAGATGTAAAAGCAGAGAGTTGGTCAAACTGGCAGGAAAACTTCGTATAGACCCGTTAAAGGTCTCAACGGCTTTATTGTACCTCTGTCTTGCAACATTGATTCTGTTTTCAGTGCCTTCAAGCTGGGTTTGCAGATCGAGGAAATTCTGGTTTGCTTTCAGGTCGGGATATCTTTCAACCAGCACCATTAGTTTTGAAAGGGCAGAGGTGAGCCCTCCCTGGGCGGCCTGGAGCTGCTGCATCGCTGCGGGATTACTGAGGTCATCAGTAGTAAGCTGGACAGAACTTGCCTTTGCTCTGGCGCTGACAACGCTTTCCAGGGTTTCCGTTTCATGTTTGGCATATCCTTTAACTGTTTCAACCAGGTTGGGGATGAGATCTCCACGTCTCTGGAGAGTGGATTCAACATCAGCCCATGCCTTGAAGACAGTCTCTTCTTTTACCTGGAGTGAGTTATAACCACAACCGCTGAGTAGAAAAATTGTAAAGAGTAAAAGAGTGATTTTGGAAAAATGAGCCATGGTTCCTCCTGTGAGCTAAGGGGGATAATAATAATTTTCATTGTCAATGTCGACGAACTATATGGAAAATTTTATAAAATAGCAAATGTTATTCTTGACAGAGCAACCAGAACAGAATATTAATTGCCCAGTTAACTATTAAGGGGTCAAGTAATGAATTCATGTGAAGAAGAATCTATTGGACGGCAGATCTACATTTGCGGTCAGGCTATGCGGAATTACGCGGATCAGAAACTAAGGAATCATGATCTGACTGTTGAGCAGCTCCATATTCTTAAACAGCTGTCTCTTGCAAATGGCCAGACCCAGAGTCAACTCTGTGAGGGGGCGGGAAAGAGTCCGGCAAATATAACCAGAATACTGGACCGTCTGGAAAAAAAGGGGAGTGTGAATCGAAAGAAAAATCCTGATGACCGGAGATCAACCCTCGTTTTTTTAACAGAAGAAGGGGAGGATCTATTGGCCAACGTAAGGGTTTTGTTTGAAGGATTCGGTCCCGAAGTGGTTGCCGGTATCAGTCTGAAAAAACAGAAAATTGCATTGGATGTACTAAAAAAGATACTGCAGAATGTCAGTAGGTTACCTTGAAAAGCCTGATTTTTCAAAGTACCCATTGCATTATCAGAAAAATGAAGTGGTAAGGGAGAACGGTTGTGAGAATAGTATCGTTGATAATTACAGGGTTTTTAATGCTGGGTTCGTTTGCCTTTGCCCAGGGACCACCGCCTGCCAAAGTTGTTCTTGGCCAGGTGGCAAAAGAGAATGTATCTAAAAATCAGTCTGTCACCGGAGTAATCTATTATGAACGGGTCAGTGAAATTTCAACGGAGGTGGTCGGTCTCGTTGAAACGGTAGAAGTTAATCAGGGGGATCATGTGAAAAAAGGTCAACCTCTGGTCCGGTTGAATACGGAAATACTTGAAAGAGAAATTGCTCTTGCAAAAACCCGAATCGAACAGATTGAGCTGCGAATACAGAATACTCAAAAACATTTCAAACGGTTGGAGCGGCTTTATAAGAGTTCCGGGGTGAGTGAAAAAGACTATGACGACGCCCTCTACACCTACCAGGATGCACAAAAAGAGAAGCAGGTTGCCCAGGATACCCTGAAAAAATTGCTCATCAAAAAACGGCGTTCTGTAATCTCTGCTCCCTTTGACGGCATCGTTTTGAGTAAAGATGTGGATTCCGGAGCCTGGGTGCAGCAGGGAAAGCAGCTTGTGAGCATTGGTTCAAGCAAT
>Ga0209633_10001678_pt1 | contig 22344 bp, 14 predicted proteins | sample Cruoilmetagenom1_FD_187290 | JGI IMG/M metagenome (GOLD analysis project Ga0209633, IMG submission 187290) | Oil polluted marine microbial communities from Coal Oil Point, Santa Barbara, California, USA - Sample 1 (SPAdes) (version 2) | ecosystem: Environmental > Aquatic > Marine > Oil seeps ... | reverse complement strand
AATTACTTCTAGTCATTAGATGACTTATTGTAAACTATTTTATATTCTCACTAATTTACCTTAACCTCTCTTAATTTCTATATATATCAGTGTTTATAAGGATTTATTAATGTATTTTTCTTTTATTGATTATTTTAAAAAGAATTAAAAAGATAAAATAGTGGGGAATATATAGGAAATACATATATTTGATTTTTATAAAATCATTGCTATGGCTACCGTAAATTTCCTCATTAAAACAAAAAAAGATCCTTCAACAATCTATGTGAGATTTAGAGGTGGAAGAAAATTTGACATAACAACTTCTCTTCCATTTCAAATATCACCAAAAAATTGGAATCCTTCAAAACAATTAATCAGAAATACAGCTAATCCAATTGAAAAAGATATAATCAATAAAAAACTACTACAGCTAAAGGTTAATATCATTAATGAATTTAATGGACTAAATGGAAGCTTTCATCTAATAGATAAAAACTGGCTTACTAATATTGCAAATAAAACAGTCAATAAATCTATTACACAAAATCAAATCACCCTTCTTTTCTTTCTGGATAATTATATAGAAAAAGTAAAAACACAACCTAGCCCATATACAGGAAAACACCTTTCCCAATCACGTATTACAAATTTACAGCTGACCGTAAATAAACTTAATGCATTTTCCAAAGAACGATATCAGATAGATTTTTCAGATATAACCATGAATTTTTATTATGATTATATTGACTGGTCTGAAAGCAAGAATGATGCAATAAATTATATTGGTAAAATGATATCAAATATAATTCAATTCATGGAAGAGGCCTATCAACAAAAATTACACAATAACCTTGAATATAAAAACTCTAAGTTTAAGGCACTTCATGAAGAAACGGATGAAATTTATCTAAGTCTTAAGGAATTAGAAAAGGTAGAAAATGCTGATTTATCAGAATTTCCTCAAGAAATTGATATTGCCAGGGATTTATTTTTAATAGGAGCTTATACTTCACTTCGTGTTTCTGATTTTAATAATTTATCTAAAAGCAATATGATAGAATTAAATAGCAAAAAATTTATCAAAGTTGCTACACAAAAAACTGGAGAGCCGGTTGTTATTCCAATTCATCCAGTAGTTAATAGAATACTAGAAAAAAGAAATGGGAATTTACCTCCTAGATTGCTTACAGGTAAAATTAATGATCATTTGACGGTTATTGGAAAAAAGGCAGAATTAAACAGTATTTTTACAAAGAAGCAAACAAAAGGAGGAAAGAAAATAATCACCAACAAACCTAAATACGAACATCTAAAAACGCATACAGCGAGAAGATCTTTTTGCACGAATGCTTTTCTTGCTGGAATTGATTCTATTAGTATTATGGCTATTTCCGGACATAAAACAGAAGAAAGTTTTCTTAAATACATTCGGGTTACAAAAGAACAAATTGCAATTCGGATGGCTGACCATCCGTTTTTTATGGGAACTAATTAAAAAAATAAAGTTGTAGATAAAAAAACCGGTTGCAATAGGCTTAAACATCTTTTAATACAGGATTACATACAGATGATTTTTTTTGTAGAAAATATCCCAAATTAAATTTAGCGGATGCGTCGTAAAGGGGTATAACACATATCATTTGGTTGGTGATTTTACTATTTGTGATGTTACAAACTTATTTAATTTGATGTTAAATATAACGGCACTAATTCACTTGGAGAAAAAGGATTGATAGTTCTTGAGTAATGGCAATGGTTTTCTTTAAACCAAAGTGTAAATTTTCCAATAATTGTACAAAAATTAAGTATTTGTTGCCCTATCAATTCCCAGATGAAATTCATAATCAGACTGAATTGATAAATTTGACTCATCATAGTCTTTACGTTTGGTTTGTTGTGTATCCTTAAAATAATCCAACTAAAAATCCGACCTACGATTTGCACCCTAAGCAAGGGCTTCGACTTCTAAAGCAATTCAGACATCATGCCTTTTAATCATATAGAAGGGATACCTTTTGATGATGCAAATCGATTCAAATCTTTTAAGGGACTCTGTAGAACAAAAGTGCTATTCCTTCCTTACTAATGACAAATTAATCTTCTTGAAGTATTAGTATCACTTCTCTCACATTGGGCCTAGAAATCTCAATAGATTGACAAAATTTGTTTTCAGATGGTAGTTTATTACCCTCTTTAAGCAACCTCGAAATAATCCAAATAAGAATTTAAACGTGAAAGTGATTTGTGAATTTTCCGATTTCTTAGGTTTAATGTTTTTATTTTAATATATACTAATAATTCACCTGTTTTCAATATAGCAAATCACTCTGACTAGTGGACTGGTTTGAGTGAAATATGTTTTATTTAGGCAAAGTTTTCATATTTATGTTAAATTATTTTTTTATTTAATAAATACGCTTATTTTTGGTAAACCAAACTGGTAAACCAATATTAATTTATAAAAATGTTCAAAATAATAACTGATGTACAAGGAAGTTTTGAGTTAAATAATGGAGTGAAAATGCCTTATTTTGGATTAGGTGTTTTTCAGTCTGAAAATGCAACGAAATCAGTTATTAAAGCTTTAGATGTTGGTTACAGACTTATTGATACCGCTTCGATTTATAATAACGAAAATGAAGTAGGTAATGCTATTAGAAAACATGATGTTTCACGGAAGGATATTTTTGTTGTCAGTAAAGTATGGAATAGTGATCAAGGATACGATAGCACTATTAAAGCATATAATGATAGTTTGAAAAGATTGAAAATGGATTATTTAGATCTATATTTAATTCATTGGCCAGTACAAAATAAGTTTGTTGATACATGGAAAGCTCTAGAGTATTTGTATAATGAAGGTCGTGTAAAAGCAATAGGAGTTAGTAATTTTATGAGAAACCATCTTGATGAATTATTACCAACATGTTCTATTATACCTATGGTGAATCAAATGGAGTTTCATCCACGTTTAGTTCAGCAGGACTTGGTTGATTTTTGCACTGAAAATGGAATTAAATATGAAGCATGGTCGCCTTTAATGAAGGGTAAAATTCTTGAAATAGAATTATTAAAGATTCTTTCTGAAAAATATAGCAAGACCATAGTCCAAATAGTTTTGAGATGGAATTTACAAAAAGGCATAATTACAATTCCAAAATCTTCAAACCCTGGTCGAATAAAATCAAATGCAAATATATTTGATTTTGAATTATCAACTGAAGATATGAAATCTATAGATGCATTAGATCGTAACTCAAGAACAGGACCAGACCCAAATAACTTTAACTTTTAAACTGTTTATCATAAATAATATGAAAAAATATATAATAATATTAAGTTTAATGATCTTAGCATTAAGCTGCAAAAATAACACAAATTCAATATTTGTTGAAGATATTGAGCAACTTAACAACGCAATAGAAAATGCTCAAGGAGGTGATATCATTGTCATGGCTAATGGTATTTGGAAAGACATTCAAATTAAGTTCACTGGAGAAGGTACAAAAGGAAAACCAATAACAATTAAATCAGAAACTGCTGGTGAAGTATTTATTGAAGGTGTGTCAAACTTAACTTTTGGTGGCGAATACCTGGTAGTTAGCGGTTTACATTTTAGAAATGGATATTCACCATCAAAAAATGTTATAGCTTTCAGAATAGATGAAGATAATGTAGCAAATAACTGTAGAGTTACAAGTTGTGTCATTAAAGATTTTAATAAATTACAACGTGATGATGATGATCTTTGGGTTCAATTTTATGGAAGATACAATCAACTAGACCATTGTTATATTGCTGGAAAAACAAATGGAGGGCCAACTGTTAGGGTTGATTTAAAAGGTGTTCAAAGTATTAAGAACTATCATAAAATTATAAATAATCATTTTGGGCCTCGTCCGAGAAAAGGTGGCGCAAGGGGTGAAACGATTCAGTTAGGAAGTAGTTTTACATCTATGAGTCCAAGTAATACAATCATTGCAAATAATTTGTTTGAAGAATGTAATGGCGAGGTTGAAATAATCTCCAGTAAAACTAATTTCAATGAAATTAAAAACAATGTGTTTTACAAAAGTGAAGGTTCAGTAGTTACGAGACATGGAAATTATGTGACGATTGATGGTAACTATTTTATTGGTGATGGTGAAAATAAAAATTACGGAGGAATTAGAATTATAAACACAGGTCATTGGGTTATAAACAACTATTTCTATAAGATCATTGGTGAAAATTTCAGAAGCCCCTTAGCTGTCATGAATGGCATTCCAAAATCGCCTTTAAATAGATACAATCAAGTAACTGATGTAGTTGTAGCTTACAATACTTATGTAGATTGTAAATCGCCTTGGCAATTTGGAGTTGGTCAAAATTTAAGCCAAAAAGATGTCTTGCCAAAATCAGAAATCCGTTCTGCAAGACCAATAAGATCTACCGTGGCAAATAATGTAATTTATAATACAAAAGGTGATGAAAATCCAATTATAGAACACGATAAAGCTGATGGTGTAACATTTAAAAGTAATGTCATCAACAATCAAGGTGTGGGTTTTGAAGCAAAAGATGGATTAGAAGAAACCGGTTTCGAGCTAAAGAAAATTGGTGATAACATTATGACTGCGTCTTCTGGGTTTGATATTGAACCTTATCAAGGATTTGATTTCGATAAAATTCAATCTGATTTAATGGGAAACTCAAGAGCAAATAATAATTCTATAGGAGCTATTATATCTTCAGAAACTAAAAACCCAATGATTTTGGATAAATCAAAATATGGTCCAAGCTGGTATCCTGATGAAGTTGAATCTAAAGAACCAAAAACTATTTCAGTAACAAAAGGCGCTAACCTGCAAGCTAAAATTGACGAAGCGGAAAATGGAGATATCATCACTTTAAGTTTGGGTATATATAATATAGATAAATCTTTAGTAATTGATAAATTAATAACAATTCAATCTCAAGATGAAAAAGCAGAATTGATATTCTCAGGAAGTGAAAATACTCCCCTATTTGAGTTGAATCCAAAAGGAGTTCTGACCTTAAAAAATGTTCGTTTAAAAGGAAATTCTTCAAATTATGCTTTTGCTAGTTTAAAAGAAAATATGTCAAATCATTTTGGATTAACAGTTTCAGGCTGCGAAATAAGCAACTTCAACTATGTGTTAAAAGCCTATAAACAAACATTTGCCGAACGCATCACTTTTGAAAACACGAAGATTTCCGACTCTGAAAATGGTTTAGAATTATCGGAAGAAATAAATGATAAAGGTGATTACAATACGGAATATCTAACCATCAATAATTGTCAATTCACTAATATTAAAAGCAATGTGATTGATTACTATCGAGGTGGTTATGACGAGTCTACAATTGGCGGAAACCTTTTAGTAACCAATTCAACTTTCACCAACTGTGGAGCACAAGAAAAAAACGGGATACTTTTGAATACACGAGGCATCATCAATGTTGATATTTCTAAAAACACATTTATAAATAATCCTGTAAAACTGGTTGCACTACTTTGGGGAGCAAAAAATAACTCGCATTCAGATAATCGATTATCTAACTCTGGAGAGATTAGAGTCGAGGAGAATTTGAAAATGAAATTGATGTACTAAAACAAAAAAATCAATTTAAAATGAAGAAATCAATATCCACTTTATTTGTACTTTTAGCATTAGTTGCATGTAAAAATGATGCCAAAACGAATTCAGAGACGTTTACTAAAACAGAAGATACTAAAAAATATCCAAGCGATGTTATACCATTCATGGACAAATGGAAAATCCTTTTAGGCGATGGTTCTCGTTCCGAAGATTTATTAAATTTTGATAAGGGAGATTTTTTTTATGTTGAAAATGATGGTAATGCGGATTGGGTAGTTTATAAAACACCGAATTCTGGTATTACTTCCCCAAATTCAAGCAACACAAGGACAGAATTAGGAGAAAAAAAACGTTGGATACCAGAAACAGGCGGAAAATTAGCTGGAACCTTAAAAGTACAACACGTTTCCACAACAGGTGACGCAAGAGTTTCCTCTTCCTACTCGGTAGTTGTTGGGCAAATTCATAGTGATGAAGGACATGAAAATGAGCCATTAAAAATCTTTTATAAGAAATTCCCTGGGCATGAAAAAGGCTCTGTTTTTTGGAATTATGAAATAAATACAGAAGGCAGTAACGATGGTAGATGGGATTTTTCAATAGTAGTTTGGGGTCATGATTTTTCTGTTGTTGGAACAAGTCCAAATACTTATCCAGAAGAACCTAAAAATGGTATGGCATTGGGTGAAGAATTCAGTTACGAAGTAAACATTTATGAGGGGATCATGTATCTTACTTTTACAAGTGAAGGTCATGGGACAAAAATATTCACAAAAAATTTATTGAAATCAGAATTTGCAAAAAAATCAGATGTTCCGCAACAAGTATTAGATAGGTATGCTTCAAAAAGGCGTATTGGCATTGAAAGGGAAAATGCATATGCTGGCGAATTACAGTTCTTTAAGCAGGGTGCTTATAATCAAGCTAATGGTAAAAGCACCAAATCAGAAACGTATAATGGTAATATTGTAAAACAATATGCAAATGGAAGCTATGCAGAAGTTTGGTTCAAAGAAGCGACTCTTGGCGAAAGTACAATACCTAATGAATAAAACTAAATAGCATTGAATAAGTTCATCAATTATAATGGGATTTTCTGATGGTTTGATTGGTGCAACAAGATTCTTTCTTCTTAGGTAAGTTGACATTGAAACCTCTAAAATTTTTAATAAATACACAAAACTAATAACGATATGGATAATATATAGCACTTAGTTAAATTGTATTTTTATTATTGAATAAATATTCATACATTTGGTTTACCAAATTGGTAAACCAATTTGGTAAACCAAATAATTTCATTATTTACATATTCATTCAGTATGAAAAATAATTACTTTTTAGCATTAATTTTTTGCCTTTTTATTGCATCAAATGTGATGTATTCTCAAACCACTTATCATATTTCTGATCCTGAAGCATTAGAGGATCAAACTTATATGCCAGGAGATATAATTATATTAGCAAATAACACATATGATACTGATGCTACAATTGATTTTGTTGGAGATGGAACAGCTGATAACCCAATTGTTTTTAGAGCAGAATCGCCAGGAGGTGTAATATTTACAGGAGGTTTGCAATTAAATATAGGAGGTGATCATGTTATTGTTGATGGTTTTTATTGGCAAGGTGGTTATGGGTCTAGTAGTGTTATTGAATTTAGAAATGGTACTGATTATGCTAACTATAGTACAATTCAGAATTGTGTAATGGATGGTTTAATAGTTGATCCAGACGATATAGAAGTTGGGACAAGTGAAAAACATAATTGGATTATTTTGTACGGAACATATAACACCGTAATTAATTGTTCATTTATGAATAAAATTACTTCTGGAAACATGATTCTTGTTGAGCTTGAATATAATTATGATGATAATCCTTGTGCCACTGTTGGTCATAAAATGATTAATAATTATTTCTACAATTATGAGAAGATTGATTCTTCCTTGACTAATGCAGGGGATAGTGAAACGATACGTATAGGTACAAGTTCATATCAAAATGTAAATAGTAGTTGTACAGTTTCTAATAATTATTTTGTTGAGGCTGATGGTGAAAATGAAATCATTACTAATAAAAGTAAAAACAATACCTATAACAATAACACTTTTAGAAGAAGTAGAGGCTCTTTAGTACTACGTCATGGTTCAAATGCTAGAGTTGATGGGAATTATTTTTTGGGTGAAGATGTTGAAGGTACTGGAGGTATTAGAATAGTTGATAGTGAACATACAATTACTAATAATTACATACAAGGTTGTATTACAGTTGTAGATCAAGCAAAATGGAATAACGGCATAACATTTTTAGGAGGAAGTGCAAATAATTCGGTTCCTTGCACTTCTACAAATACTTCAAATAGTTATCAGAAAGTTGAAAATATTAACCTTTCTAACAACACGATTGTCAATACGAATGCACCATTATTTTATAATGAAGACAAAGGGTCTACAGACCCAACAGGAACGGTTAATAATAATCTAATTTATTTTGCTCCCAATGATCCAAATCTAACAGAGGTAATTTCTGGAGATAATGTAGATGCTTTTAATAATCTAGGCACGGCATTAACTTATACAGGCAACGTTTATACTGGAACTACATTGGGCGCAACAACTACAGGTTTCATTGAAGAGTCAGGTATAATAGCAGCTCCTGATAGTGAAATTTTCACTTTTTCAGGAACAGGATCTGCAGGCAAAGGAGCTGATATGGGAACTTATACACCAACAACCGATGATATGGTTGGTTATGGTATTGGAGCTTGTTTTTTAGATAATCTGGGAAATACTATAACAGATGGTGATTGTACCATTGTAATAAGTGAATATTTAACGGTTAGTAGTTTACCAACGTTTACTTCAGTAGCGTCTAGTAATGATGTCACTGTTAATGCGAATGTTAGCTGGACTGCAACACCCAACGAATCCTGGATAACTATTAACCCTATTTTAGGTACTGGTAATTCAACAGTATCAGTTACAGTTGCAAAAAATACAGATACAAGTAGTAGAACAGGTTCTGTGACTTTTGCACAAGATCCAGGAGGTGATGATATTGTTAGAACTTTAAATATTACGCAAGAAGGTATAGAATTAACAGATTTATATGACCTAATTAATATTGGGACAGGCCTTGAAACAGATTTGGTTACGGTACATTCTTTTTCAGAAGAAGAAGTTGGAGGTAATAAAACTAATTATGCAACAAATACTTTAGATAAAAACACTGGCACAGTTTGGGCTGCTGATGATGATGCTATTTTAGCAGGTGATTACAAAGGAGATGGAGAATATATTATTTATGATTTAGGTAATATTCATAGTCTTGATTTAATTCAGTTTAGCACAACAAATAAATCAGATCCTTTCGGAATCCAAATTTGGGTATCCACTACTGGTACAGATGTTTCAGATTTTAAAAAGGTGTTACCAACTACAGTAGATTTGTTATTAACCACAACTAATACTACAGAATTTAATCAATATGTAATCACTGGAGATGTTGATGCACGTTATGTTAAATTAATTGGTTATGGAAGATTTAATAGTAATGGTGATACCAGAACAAGCCCTTGGACTGCGATTGGAGAAATAGAATTTTATGGAAAGGCAGTACTTGCTGTTGAAGGTTTTGAAACTAATAAAATAATTTCACCTTATCCTGTTCCTGCAAAAAATCTATTATATATTAAAAATTTAGACAACTCTATAAAGGCAATTAAAATTTATAGTATGGATGGAAGAAAAATCATTGAAAAAAAGATTACTAATTCGGCACAAGAATTGAGTATAGATATCTCATCTTTAGTTTGCGGAACATACATTGTGAATTTTTATAATGGATTAAATCCAATTTCAAAAATGATTATTGTTTCAGATTAATTGGTACTATCTTTATATATAATGTAAAAACACATTTATGAATAAGTTTATTTACGTCATTGCAATTCTCTTAATGGTTTATTCCTGTAAAGAACAACCTAAATCACAAATAGAAACTGCTTCTGCTCATAGTGATCATCCAAGTTTAATTTTAACAAAACAAGGCGTTAAAGATATTAAAGCGCAATTGGGTAATATTCCAATTTTCGATAACACTTTAAAAGCAGTTCAGGAGGAGGTAGATGCTGAAATAGCATTAGGAATAGAAACTCCCATCCCAAAAGATTATTCTGGCGGATATACGCATGTTCGTCACAAACGTAATATGGTAGTGTTACAAAAAACTGGTGTGTTGTATCAAATTTTAGATGACGAAAAATATGCGAAGTATGTAAAAGACATGCTAATGCAATATGAGGAAATGTATAAAACTTTGCCATTGCATCCAAAAACAAGATCCTATGCCAGAGGTAAATTATTCTGGCAATGTTTAAACGATTCTAATTGGTTAGTTTACGTAAGTCAGGCTTATGATTGTATCTATAATTATTTATCTGTAGAAGAACGCAACAAGTTAGAAACAAATTTATTTAGACCATTTGCAAATCATATATCAATAGACAGTCCACAATTTTACCAAAGAGTTCATAACCATAGTACTTGGGGAAATGCTGCTGTAGGTATGATTGGTCTAGTAATGAATGATAAAGAATTAATTGATCGTGCTTTATATGGTATTAAAGATTTAAAATTAGATACTAAAGAAAAAGATGATGACGGTGGGTTTTTAAATAAAGATGGAAAAGCTGGTTTTTTAGCAAATATAGAAGAACCTTTTTCGCCAGATGGTTATTATAATGAAGGCCCATATTACCAACGTTATGCGATGTATCCATTTTTAATTTTTGCAGAAGGATTACATAATGTAAAACCAGAATTAAAAATCTTTGAATACAAAGAAGGTGTATTGCTAAAATCGATTAATGCATTGTTAAATTTATCTGATGCAGATGGTGATTTTTTTCCACTTAATGATGGTCAAAAAGGAATGTCTTATTATAATGATGCTCTAGTTACTGCAGTAGATATTTCTTATCATTTTGGAAAACAAGACCCAGGTTTATTAACTATTGCCTCAGAGCAAAATAAAGTATTATTAGATGATTCTGGTTTGGCAGTTGCACTTGGTATAAAAAATGGGAAAACAAAACCATTTGATAAAAAATCAATTAATTTATCTGATGGACCAGAAGGTAAACAAGGTGGTGTAGGTATTTTAAGAAACGAAGATATTGAACTTGTTTTTAAATATGCATCTCAAGGTTCGAGTCATGGTCACTATGATAAATTATCATATTCATTATACGAAAAAGGTGATGAAGTAATTCAAGATTATGGTTTAGCACGTTTTGTAAATATTGAACAGAAAGGTGGTGGAAACTATTTAAAAGAAAATAAAACTTGGTCAAAACAAACCATAGCACATAATACAGTAACACAAAATGAAACCTCTCATTATAATGGTAAATATGAAATAGGTAGCCAAAATCACCCAGACTTACATTATTTTTCTTCATCTAACAAAAACATAAAAGCTTCTAGCGCTAAAGTAACGAACACATATCATGGAACAGATATGCAAAGAACCTTAGCAATTATTAGAGATGAGGATTTTGAAAAACCATATGTATTAGACATTATGAAAGTAACTTCTAATGTGGCGAATCAATATGATTTTCCATATTACTTTTTAGGTCAAGTCTTGAATACTAATTTCGAGTATACGATGCCAAAAACATTAAAACCTTTAGGAAGTAAAAATGGATACCAACATTTATATTTAGAAGGTAAAGGAAAATCGAAAGAAAACAACACTAAATTTTCTTGGTTAAATAAAGGTAAGTTTTATAGTTTATCAACAATTTCTGATGATAATGATGAAATACTTTTTACTAGAATTGGAGCAAACGACCCAGAATTTAATTTACGTAGAGAAGCCGCAATAATGCTAAGGAGAAAAAACACTAAAAATACACTTTTTGTTTCAGCGATAGAAGCACATGGAAGCTATAGTCCAGTTTCAGAATCTGCCGTTAATGCTAAAAGTAATATAAAAGAATTAAAAGTGGTTATAGATACAATAGATTATACAGCTATTTCAATAACTACTTTAAAAGGAAATACTAAACTGTTTATCACAGCAAATACAAATGCTTCAAAAGAAGCAAAACATACATTAAAAATTAATAGCAAGAACTATACTTGGACAGGTAATTTTTATTACAAATAAACTTAAAATAGATAAAAATATGGAAAAATTAAATCGATTTAGTGAAAAATTTGTCATTTCAAAAGAAATAAAATGGGAAGAGCTTGGAGGAGGAGTATCAAGAAAATTCTTAGGTTACGATAATCAAATTATGATGGTAAAAGTGAAATTTGATAAAGGAGCATTAGGTGCCCCACATCAACATTTTCATACACAAGCTACCTATTGTGTTTCTGGTAAATTTGAATTTGAAATTAATGGAGAAAAGAAAATTATTGAAGCAGGAGATGGAGTGTATATCGAACCTAATTTAATGCATAGTGCAATTTGCTTGGAAGAAGGAATGTTAATTGATACATTTAGTCCTGTAAGAGAAGATTTCTTAAGTGGTGATGGAGTGGCATATTTTGGAGATAAACAATCGTAAGAAAAATTCTACTAGCTCAATTAGAAAAAAATTTATAGAATAGTTATACTGACTTCTTTAAATAATGTTAAAATTATTTTTTTTTAAAGTAAAATAGTATATATTTGGTCAACCAAATTGGTAAACCAGTTTGGAAAACCAATAAATTAACTCAAATAAATCAGAAATATGAAAACATAACTCCAAAAAAAAAAGGATAGGTCGTACCCTATCCTCTCAAAAATTCACTCCTAGTTGTTCGAAGTAAAACTTGACCCATGTAATTTTTAAAAAAACATGCTCGCTGCAAAAATACAAATTCTTTTTTACTTATAGATTGCTGCATTTTTTTAAAAATTGAAGAAATTAAAGATGTTTTTATATTGGAACTTGGAGTTTTAATTAATTTAAATATTTAAAAAAATCAATTATGAATTTAAAAACTAAATTATTATTAATTGTAGTATTGTTATTCAATATTACTTTAATTGCCCAGAATAGTTTTTTGTTAACAGGTACTGTAACTAGTAAGACTGACAATATGCCTATTCCCGGAGCAAATGTAGTGGTAATAAACACTACAAATGGTGTTAGCACCGACTTTGATGGTATTTATCGATTAGAAGTGAATAGCGGAGATGTAATTCAAGTATCCTTTTTAGGATATGTTTCTCAAACTTCAATTGTAGCAAACCAAACGAAATTAAATTTTGAACTTGAAGAAGATTTAAATCAGTTGGATGAAGTGGTTGTCATAGGCTATGGTACACAGAAAAAATCACATACAACAGGATCAATATCGAAAGTGGTAAATGATGATTTAGATCAGATTGCTGTATCCAGGGTTGATGAAGCCTTAGTAGGTCAAGTATCTGGTGTAAATATTCAGGCTACCGATGGTGAAGCTGGAGCTGCTCCAACCATTTCTATTAGGGGTGTTGGCTCTATGGCTGGTGATTCTACTCCATTAATTGTCGTTGATGGTATTATAGTAGATTCAGATTTTTTGGGGTCTTTAAATATGAATGATGTGAAATCTTTTGAAATTTTAAAGGATGCCGCATCGTCATCAATTTATGGTTCTAAAGGTGCTAATGGTATAATAATGATAAGTATGAAAGATGGCGTTGAAGGGAAAACTCGTTTTAGTTACAATGGTTTTACTGGATGGAAAGAAGCTAAACATAGTGACTCTTATACATTCTCTATTGCTGAAACTGCTGAGGCAGAACTTGCGGCTAATGGCGTGCTTTCAGATCAAACAAAATATAAACAACTTATCGGTATAGATCGTTCTTGGCAAGATGTAATATTTGACGGAGGTGTAATTTCCAGTCATACATTATCAGCAAGAGGAGGTAACGATAAAACAAAATTCGTCACTAGTTTAAATTATTCTGATGATGAAGGTGTTTTATTAACAGATAATTTTACCAGATACGGAATGAGGGTTAAATTAGATCATAAAATAGGCGAAAAGTTCAGAATAGGTGTTAATTTAAGTCCTTCATACACTGTAAGAAGACGTTTTGATGGTTCTACACACGATATTTTAAGACAAACAAATTGGTTACCTGTTTACCATGATGCAAACACTATTCAGTATGTTGATAGAAATGTTTATCCAGATGTTCAAATTGGAGATTATGCAAGACAGCGACATTTTGATAATTATGATTTATCCCAAGATATTCCTGGTGCTGGTACTAGTGTTGATATTAGCAACACTTCAAATCAAAATCCAGCTGCTAAAGTTTTAGAGCGCGAGCGTTATGATAAAAAATTCAAAATGTATGGTAGCTTTTATGGTCAGTACGAAATAATTAATGGCTTAACTTTTAAAACTACAGCATCTGGTTCTTACCAAGATACAAAAAGAACGAGATGGCAAGGAATTGAATCTAATAGAAATGGCGCTTCAGCAGCACAAATGAGTGAAATAGCTCAAAAAGAAATTTATTTAATTTCTGATAATTTCTTCAATTATAATACAACACTTGGAGAAAAGCATGATATTGGAGCAACTGTAGGTGTGGTTTTTGAATCTAGGCAAAGTTTTTTCTCAAGTATTTCAGGAACAGGGTATACTAGTGATGCAGTAAAACAAATCACAAATGCAGCAACAATTTCAGATGCCGATGCTTTTGAATGGGAAAAAAACGGAGTGTCATTAGTATCTAGATTTAACTATGCTTATGCTAATAAATATTTATTTTCTTTAAGTTTTAGACGTGATGGTAGTTCTATTTTCGGTTCAGATTATAAATACGGTAATTTTCCTGCAGCATCAATAGGTTGGAATATTGGTAATGAAAACTTTTTACAAGATAGCAATATCATTAGTAACTTAAAATTGAGAGCGAGTTATGGTGTAACTGGTAACGACCGTTTAAATACAGGTAGTGTAGATCCTGATGTAAGTAGTAGTTCAAGTAATTTATCCACTGGAAACATTTTAGTAGATTATTACCCATCCTTAGCTTTATTAAATGCTTCTACAGCTAGTATTGACGGAAGCATTTCGGCAGGGTTTTCACCTTTAAATATTGCGAATCCAGAATTACAATGGGAGCGTTTAGTTGAAATAAACCCTGGTATTGATTTTGGTTTTTTTGACAATGTAATTTCAGGTTCCGTAGATTGGTATCAAAGAACAAGTGATCAATTACTATTAAATAATCCTATATCTTATACAACAGGCTTCAACAGTGCCTTAGTAAATTTAGGAGAAGTTAAAAATGAAGGTTGGGAATTTGAATTAAGAACAAGGAATATTTCGAAAGAAAAAATTAGCTGGCGTTCTACTATTATAGCTACAGTTAATGAAAACACCCTTGTAGATTTTGCTGATTCAAACGGGCAAATACAAAGCGTAGACGCTAAAAGAGCTGCCGAGTGGATTAATTTAGAGGGGCTGCCTATTTCTACATTTTACGGTTGGGTAGTTGATAGAGATATTCCTTTAGAATATCTTAACAATCCATATCATCCAGTAGGAGCAGAAGCACAAGACGTTTATGTAAAAGATTTAAATGGTGATGGTTTAATTGATGATGAAGATAAAGCTGCCTTAGGTGACCCTTATCCAGATTTAGTTTGGAGTTTTACAAACGACTTTAAATTTGGTCCTATGGATTTTAGCTTTATGTTCCAAGGTTCACATGGTGCTGAAATTAGAAACATGGGAGATCAGTATATTTTTAACCAGTTTAATAGCCGTCAAGATTTTGATCCAGCAATTACTCCTGATCAACAATTTATTAAGCAAAAGATTTTTACTAATGATATTATACAAGATGCTTCTTATGTTTCACTGCGTAATGTAAATCTTGGATATAATTTTGCAGAAGATTTATTATCTAGAAATGGTATATCTGCTTTTAGAATTTATATATCAGGACAAAACTTAATATATAGAACAGCAGATGGTTATACAGGTTTTAATCCTGAATCAATTGACAGACACTCTCCTACCACCTATGGGTATCAAAGAGCAGGATCACCAATTTACAGCACCATATCTTTAGGTTTAAATCTAGATTTTTAAAACATATTTAACTAATAATATACATATTATGAAAGAAATAAAATATATAATTTTACTAATATTAGGAGGTGTTTTTACTTCTTCTTGTAGTGATTTTTTAGAGCCAGTTCCTAATTCTGGAATTACAACCGAATCTTACTATACAAGTGAAGAGGAAGTTGAAACAGGATTAATCAGTATTTACGATGCATTACAAGGTGTAAATAGTACTGATTTAGATGATAATCATTCGGTTCAGTATGAATTCTATCTTACAGAAATGCGTAGTGATAACACCAGAACAAAAAGTCAAGAAGGTGAAGCAGCGCAGTTTGAATTTTTTAATGTAGAAGCTACTAATGGTATTGTCGCAAATTATTATGCCAGCTTTTACAGTGTTATTTTTAGAGCTAATGTGGTTTTAGCCAATTTAGAAATTGTTCAGGATCCAAATAAATTAGCCGCTTTTGAAGCTGAAGCTAAATTTAACAGAGCCTATGCCTATTTTAATTTAGTAAGACTATTTGGTGATATACCAATAATCGATAAAGTTATTTCTCCACTAGATCATGAAACTCAATATACCAGAGTAGCTACCTCTGAAGTTTACGATTTAATTGTAAGCGATTTAAACTCGGCAATTACAGGTTTAGGTAATACATATAAAACTAGAGCATCAAAAGCTGCTGCTCAAGCAATGTTAGCAAAAGTGCATTTAACACTTGGAAATTATGCTCAAGCGCAAGGGTTGTGTGAAGACGTTATGAGCAGTGGGTTCGAATTACAAGACAACTTTAATGATATTTTTTATAATGAAAGAAATAAAGAAATTATTTTTGCAATTGGTTACGAATCAGGTTTAGATGCCGATAGTCAAGATTTTTCTGCAGAATGGATGAATGCTGTAGGTAGAACTAGTGGTGTTAACTATGTAACAAACGATGCAGTATTAGCTTTAGATGAATTTGGTGGAGAAAGAACTCAATATTCTTATAGAATTGATCCATCTCAAACAACACAAAACCAAGTTGTCAAATATTTACCAAATGGGGAAGATGGAGGAGCTGACGGTAAATCATTTGAAACCGATGCAACATTATCAGGTAATGATTGGATAGTATTACGCTATGCAGATGTATTACTAATGCATGTTGAAGCAATCATGGCAGGAGGAAGTGACACGTCATTTCCTAGTGCATTAGAATCTTTTCAAAAAGTACAGGACAGAGCTTTTCCTAGTACAGCGCCTAATACGAAATCTAGAATAACAAAAGATGAGTTGATATTAGAAAGACGTATGGAGTTAGCTTTCGAAAATCATAGATTGTTTGATTTAATTCGTTTTGGAGTAGCAGAATCTGTACTTTCAGAATTTTCAGCTGCTAATGGCTTAGGTTTTTCGTCAACAGACTTATTATTACCTATTCCTCAAAGAGAAATTAATCTAAGCAACGGTGCAATGGGTCAGAATCCTGGTTATTAATAATTGTTTAAAATCTAAAATTAGAATTATGATTAATTATATAAAAATTAAAAGACCTTTCAATAATAGTTTATTGATGGTTATGGTATTGATATTTTCGATTTCATTTTCTTCTTGTGAAGATTACTTCACGTATGATTTACCTGAAGAAGGGTCGAAACCTGATTTAAATCCACCCGAAGCAAAATTTTCATCAACTCAAAGAGATGGTGATGAATTTTTGACTTATGAATTTGCTAATCTTTCATCACAAGCAACTGATTATGAATGGGATTTCGGTGATGGGAATTCTTCAACAGCAAAAGATGGATTAAACACATACCCTGAAGAAGGTACTTATACAATAACGTTGATAGCTTCTGATAAATTGGGAGCCACGAGTACGTATTCTGAAATGATAGAAGTTATTGAGCCGGTTGCACCAGGGGCAAAATTACCTGCAATATTAGAACCTAGCTTTGAAGATAATTCATTACCAGATGGTACTGGAGATGGAAGAGATTCTTGGAGATCAGATTTAGGAGAGATTATGCAAATAACAAGTGGCCCAACTTACGAAGGAGACCAAGCTGCAAAATTCCCTTCTGATGGATCTAGAATGGCATATCAAGAATTAGAAGTTTCACCAAATACAGAGTATATCTTAACTTATTATTATACAATGAAAGAAGGTACTCCTGGATCTATTACTGTAGCAATGCTTGGTGGAAAATTAACAGATCTTGCTAACGTACCAGATCAAACATTAGCATCTTTTGTAGGAACAGATATATCCGATTCCGAAGCTTATGTTAAAGTAAGATTACCTTTTAACTCAGGCGCCAATGAAACAGTAGCGATCTATATTACTAATGAAGCTGTGGAATGTAGAATTGATGCATTTTCATTAGAATTAGGAATAAATGTATTGTTACCACCAATATTAGAACCTAGCTTTGAAGATCTTTCTTTACCTGATGGTACTGGAGATGGAAGAGATTCTTGGAGATCAGATTTAGGAGAGATTATGCAAATAACAAGTGGCCCAACTCATGAAGGAGAACAAGCTGCAAAATTTCCTTCTGATGGATCTAGAATGGCATATCAAGAATTAGTAGTTACACCAAATTCAGATTATACTTTGACGTATTGGTATACTATGAAATCTGGAGATCCAGGCTCTATAACTGTTGCTATGTTGGAAGGCCAACTTACTGATCTTGCTAATGTTGATAGTCAAACGATAGCATCTCATGTAGGTACGGATCAATCTGATTCAGAATCTTATGTTAAAGTAGATTTACCTTTTACATCAGGTGATGATGGTACAGTTGCAATCTATGTTACCAATAAAACTATAGAATGTAGAATTGATTCATTCTCTTTAAAAGCGGGTAATTAGTAGATAAAATATTATGTATAAAATCCAACAACAACTATTAATAGTAATATTAATACTGTTTATTTCTGTTAACGCTGCTTCTCAAGAGAAGAGAAGTAGCGTTACAGAAACGGATAATAAAATTGAAAAATCTAATAAAAAGAAGAAGAAAAAGGTAAAGCTTCCAGATATTGATTTAAGTCATTGGAGTGTAACAATTCCTGAAGGAAAACCAACAGTTGTTGAACCACCCGAAATATTAGATTATGCAAATAATGAAACGCTTAAGAAATTTATGTACAATGACTCCGTTCGAGGTGCATTAGTTTTTTATGCTGTTCCTAATGCATCCACACCAAATTCTAAGTATTCTAGATCAGAACTTAGAGAACAAATGGTACCAGGAGATAACAATGTTAACTGGACATTTGAACAAGGCGGAACCATGAAAGGAAGACTTGTCATGAGTGAGGTTTCAAGAGATAAAAATGGTAAATACCATAAAGTTATGGTCATGCAAATTCATGGAAGACTGACTGATGAACAAAGAGATTTGATAGGTCAAAAGGATAATAATGCACCTCCAATTTTAAAAATTTATTGGGATAATGGCAAAGTTAGAATTAAGACAAAGATATTAAAAGATACTGGTGCCTCAGATATCGCCATATTAGATAAAGATGCCTGGGGTGATGATAACGGTTATAATTTCAAAGAAGAAGTTGGTTTTAAACCATTTGAAATTGAGGTAAGAGTTAGTAAAGGCAAAATGGTAATCGTATTAAACGGATCTGAATTCAAAACTTATAAAGGGGTTAGTATTAATCGTTGGGGGATATTTGAAAATTATTTTAAAGCAGGAAATTATTTTCAATCAAGAGATAAGGGTGCTTATGCAAGAGTTAAATATTTTGAATTAAACGCAACTCATTAGTTTAATATGTATTGATAAACACAATCTGTAATGCTAAAAATAACACATATTTATAAAACATTTATCTTTCAATTTTTATTGATGTTCATTTTAATTAGTGTTAGTTGTAACGATAATAATGGAGATGAAATAATAACAGATAAAGAATACAAACTCCCTATTATTGATTTGAGTCATTGGAAAGTTACTTTACCTGTTGGTAAACCAACTGAAGTGTACCCTCCAGAAATATTAAATTATGCAAATAATGAAACTTTGAAACCTTATATGTATAATGATTCTATAAATGGAGCTTTGGTTTTTTATACATATCCCGGAGCTTCAACAGCTAATTCTTCTTATTCTCGAACAGAGTTAAGAGAATTAATGAATCCAGATGGCAAAATTAACTGGACTTTTGCACAAGGAGGTAAAATCAAAGGTATACTTTCTGTTTCTGAAGTGTCGAAAGATTCTAATGGTGATTTCCATAGAATTATTGTAATGCAAATACACGGTAGATTAACAGATGAGCAACGTGATTTGATTGGAGCAAAAGACAATAATGCTCCTCCAATTTTGAAGATATATTGGTATAAAGGATATATAAGAGTAAAAAGTAAATATCTTAAAAACAAGGATGCAACTGATGATGAATTGCTTCATGTTGAAGCTTGGGGTGATGATGAAGGATTCAATTTTGAAGAATATATTGGGTTTGCACCATTCTCTCTCGAGGTAATAGCTTCTTCGGGTAAAATGGAGATCATATTAAACGAGAAAAATACTTATATAATTGAGAATGATGACATAAAGAAATGGGGTGTTTTTGAGAATTATTTTAAGGCAGGCAATTATTTGACAACCAAAGATGAAGGATCATTTGCACGAGTAAAGTATTTTGAGCTAGAAGTTGAACATTGATAAAAATTGAAGAAAAGAAAAGTGTAAAAATAAGAGATTAATTATTTGAGTAATTTGAGAAAGAGCCTAATAAACTTTATGATTTTCCATTATCTAGAAAGTTTAAAGCTTATAAAGTTGAATTAATTTTTTTGATTAAATTTACTTTTAGCATTTGCTTAACCAATAATAATAAATTAAGATAGAATGAATCTAGAAATTACTAAAAAAACCGAAAATTCCCAAATTCAACGCGAGATCATTTTAAATATTAAGGAATTAATAAATTATAAGAATCTTGAGCCTGGAGATAAATTACCGTCTGAAAGAATGATGTCAGAAAAGTTTGGCGTAACCAGAAGTAATATTCGTGAAGCGATTCAAAAATTAGAATTTTATGGATTATTAAAATCTATACCCCAAAGCGGTACTTTTGTTGCGAACAATGGAGTAGTTGCGATGAATGGAATGATAGATTATATTTTGCAATTAAAAGAAGCAGATTTTAAATCTTTGGTTGAGACGAGAATATTGTTGGAATTGAAATCGGTTGAATTAGCAGCTTTAAGAAGAAGTGACGATGAGTTGAAGCAAATTAAGAATGCCTTGACCGCTTATACTGATAAAGTAAGAAAAGGAGAGGATGCTGTACAAGAAGACTTGTTGTTTCATTTAGCAATAGCTAATGCGTCTGGAAACAGCACTTTAAACACATTTATGTTAAAGATTACACCTGAGATTATTACCAACTTTGAAAAATACCATGTTTGTGATTATGACAGGGCGCAAAGGGGTATCAAAGAGCATAATGAAATATATGATGCTATTAAACAACAGGATGAAGTAAAGGCTAAGGAAAAAATGAAAACACATTTTACTGTTTTGTATGAATACTGTTATAATACATAGAAAAATCGAATAATAAATTAGGTAAACCATAGACATGATTTGAAGTTTTAATGTAGAATTATGAAAAGAATGTTTTACGCTCTTATTACAAGGTTTATACAATAATTTAAGCAATTATTAAAATTGATTAATATGAAAATAAAAAGGTTAAGATGGTGGATTATAGCATTAATATTTATAGCAACAGTTGTAAACTATATAGATAGAACAGCGTTTGCATTGTTATGGCCAGAAATGGGTAAAGACTTAGGAATGGACAATTCCGATTATGCTTTAATGCTAAATATTTTTATGTTTACCTATGCTGCAAGTAAGTTTATATCAGGTAGATTATATGATCAAATTGGAACTAGAATAGGATTTGTTGTTTCTATTGTTGTATGGTCGGCAGCTGCTGCCTTTCATGCATTAGCAAGAGGAATAGTTTCTTTATCAATAGTTCGAGGATTGCTTGGTCTTGGAGAAGCAGGTTTATGGCCTGGTGCTGTAAAAAGTAATGGAGAGTGGTTTCCTGTAAAACAAAGAGCGTTAGCACAAGGTATTTTTAACGCTGGAGCTTCTATAGGAAATGTAGTAGCTCCCGTTATTATTGTTTATTTGTATGCTCAATTTGGATGGAAATCTACCTACGTAATTCTAGGAGTATTAGGATTACTTTGGGTTATTCCTTGGTTAGTTATTAATAAATCAGAACCAAAAGATCATCCTTGGATTACTGAAGATGAAAGAAACATGTTACTTAATGATCGAATAGAAAATAATGATGTTGTTGTTGAAGGAGCCAAAAGTTTACCTGTAGGAAAAATATTAAGTTACAAACAACCTTGGGGTGTTTTATTTTGCAGATTTTTCATTGAGCCAATTTGGTGGTTCTTTGCAGGTTGGATGCCAATTTATTTAAATTCGAAATTTGGACTAAGTATAGAAGAAATAGGAAAAACAATGTGGATCTCTTACTTAATGGCAGCAGCAGGAGGAATATTAGGTGGAATGTTTACAGAAGAAATAATAAAACGTACTTCTGTAGATTTTGGAAGAAAAGCAAGTATCGTATTAGGAAGTATTTTAATAATTATTGGCTTTGTTTCCATTATCTTATT
>Ga0209633_10001677_pt1 | contig 22353 bp, 14 predicted proteins | sample Cruoilmetagenom1_FD_187290 | JGI IMG/M metagenome (GOLD analysis project Ga0209633, IMG submission 187290) | Oil polluted marine microbial communities from Coal Oil Point, Santa Barbara, California, USA - Sample 1 (SPAdes) (version 2) | ecosystem: Environmental > Aquatic > Marine > Oil seeps ... | reverse complement strand
CTATCTCTTCAGAAATCACAGCGGCATTACATGTAAAGAGCTTGGGCAATGTGTCCGGTACGACAACAACAATGGCCTATAATCGTGTTGAAAAGGAAATAACGCAAAATAAGCGGATTAAGGGCAAGCTGAATAAAATAAAAAAAGCAAATATTGATTATTTAAGATGTGCTCCCTTTATCTCTTGAGCTGATTTTGGGAACGGAGCAAGATATTAATATGGAAAATAAAATTGATGATATAAAAAAAAGAATGAAAGCACTTGAAATCCTGATCAAGGAAACCAGGGCACGCCTTCCCGCACACTCTGTCAAGCCACCTGTTATGATGGATCTTCTGGAATATGAAGATGAATACGATCTATTGCTGGAAAAATTCAATAAGGCATAACGCTATAAAAAAATCTCCCATTTTAGGAACGGGGACGAAATAACTTCCCCAAGCAGGCGCACAGATTTAGGTCAGCTTTGTTCGATTTCAAAGTACAAAAGTTGCAGGAATAGCAAGCTATTTCAAGATGTTTGTACTTTGAAATCGGGCAAAGATGGCCTGAAGCTGTGATGCATAGTTAGGGAAGTTAATTCGTTCTCGTTCCTTAGCCAGTAGTGTCCGGTTAGATTTTTGCATATTAAGTGGGATAAAAAAATTAGAAAAATGTTCATTTTTTACTTGACAAAACAAATAAAGATTTTTCTCAACCCATCTTTTTCATTGTTATGAGCAGATACTCATAACAATGAAAAAGATGGGTTAATATTGTGTTGGTTGCGTTTTATATTCAACAAACCCCCTTTAAACAATAATGAGCTGTTGCTTTTTCTATCATACATACGCATCCTGCCACAGGTTCGCAATAAAATCTTTCCAGGGGAGAATAAATATATCGCCATCTTTTCTGGGGGTTTCTTCAAGAGTGACTAATATATAATTCTCTAAAAGTTCTTCTTCCTTTATCGCAGTCAATCCTTTGCGGTCTTTTTTTGTGGTATTTACCTTTCCTTTTACTTCAATTGCTGTTTTTCCGTTGATGACAAAATCAACTTCAAAGCCTGAAGTTGATCTCCAGTAAGACAGATCAGAACCCCCTTTAAAATCGCACCAGGTTTTTATCTCATGATGAATATAAGCTTCAAATGCCTCCCCAAATTCAGGGGATCTCATCGCAAGGCCCCTGCGACCCTGCAGAAATCTGGCGACTCCTATATCGAAAAAATAAAATTTTGAAGTGGAAACCGGTTTTCGTTTGACGGATTTCCGCCATGCAGGCAGATCATCGCCAAGCAGCGTGTCGCGTAGAATCTGAAAATATTCCTGCACAGTTGATCTTGGAACCTGTGCATCGCTTGCTATGTTCGTATAATTAATGATTTTACCATTGCACAGTCCGGCTATGGTGAGAAATCTGCTAAATGCAGGCACATTCCGAACGATGGCTTCCGCTGCAATCTCCTCCCTTAAATAATTTCCCGCATATGCCTCCAGATCTTCAAATGGTGCATCGGAAAAATAAATGGAAGGGATCAGGCCTGTATCCAGAGCTTTCAGTAATTGGAAATTCCCCTTTAATTCTTTGAAAATAAAAGGATGCAGCCTCCTGGTTCTGGCCCGGCCACCCAGCAGATTCACACCCTTATTTCTTAACTTCCTGGCGCTGGACCCTGTAAGAAGGAAATGAATCCCTTTTTCTTCAATCAGGTTATGTACTTCATCAAGCAGAATCGGCAGCTTCTGAATCTCATCAATGATAACAATTTTGTCATCGGCTGTTATTTCCTGGCGAAGCCTTTGAGGCGCTCTGCTTAATTTTAGATACACATCCGTTTGAAGCAGATTATAATACCTGTATTTATTTAACGTATGTTTAATTAAGGACGTTTTTCCTGTTTGACGAGGTCCGAATAAAAAATAAGATTTTTTTTGTAGAATCTTTAATAGATCCAATTGTCTTTTGACATACATTGCCAACCTCTATGATAATTGCCATGAATACCGCCAGGTACCATGATTATTGCCAATATGCATGTCAAATATCATGCAGTCAAGATCTTTCTTGTCTCGTTTTTGGATTATAATCTTCACCAGGTAGAAAAATTTTGATTATATCGGATTTTGGTGAGGTGACGAGTAGGGAACAGGTTTTGACATTGTCTCAATATGTAATTACAATACATACATAAAAGATCCCAAAGCTTAGGAACGGGGATGAAATAAAAAAAGTACGTCCCGTTATCATAATTAGTCAATTGGAAACTGTTGTCGTATGTCCGTTAACCTCAAAATTGCATCCACAATGGAGAACTCGGATCCAGATTAAATGTTTGAATAAAAAGGCAGAAATTGCTGTTGATCAAATTCACACTATTAGCAAGCAGCGATTAAAAATAAGAAAAGAATAAGAAAAGGGGTCACATCTTAAATAATCAATATTGATATTAAATTTTATCTAATTTAATGATGCATGTAGAGAATCCACATAAAAATCTAATTGGTAGCTTTATTTTAGAAGAGCCGGATTTTGTTAACTGGATAAAAGAAACATTTTTATCATCCAGGAAAGAAGACAAAGAGATCCCACAATTAAAAAAAAATAATGTCCAGTCTTACACCGGAAGCCGTTGTGCTGGAAGTATGTAAAGACTTTGCAATAGAGAAAGAAGCTGTGATAAAAAAGGGAATGAAAAGAAATAAAACAAGGGATATAGAGCTATCTATCTCTCCAGAAATCACAGCGGCATTACATGTAAAGAGCTTGTATGTATTTCGGTAATGTGTCGGTACGACAACAACAATGGCCTATAATCGTGTTGAAAAGGAAATAACGAAAAATAAGCGGGTTAAGGGCAAGCTGAATAAAATAAAAAAGCAAATATTTAAGATGTGACCCCTTTATCTTTATGATATAATTATTGGTGCCCCCGGCATGAATCGAACATGCGGCACATGGATTAGGAATCCATTGCTCTATCCACTGAGCTACGGGGGCATAAGGTTTTCTAAAGATTTATTCTATGAAAAGATACTGCTTTGGGTATATTGTGCTTCTTGGCACCAGGTTGTTAATGCGCAGGAAACGTTCCAGAGGTATATTATGTGCTTGGGCAATAGTATAAGGGCTGTCGCCATTTTTGACAAGATATTTTCCTAATTTTTCTTTATTAATCAAGATCTTCTTTTTACGCACGGGAATTTTTAAAATTTGGCCTATGTGCAGTTTGGAAGATTTAAGATTGTTCAAGGAGCTTATATCTTTTGTACTGATGCCATATTTACTGGCAATAATCCATAAAGAATTCCCTCTTTTTACAATATGTGTAGTGGCTTTGCCATATTTTTGTGTCTGGTACCTTTTTCTTTTTTGAATAACAGTTCCTTTTTGTGGGATTTTTAGAATTTTGCCAGCTACAATAAAATTTCGTTTGTAGAGATTGTTTGCTCTTGCAATTCTGCTGGAGCTTGTATGATATCGCCTGGCAATGGTTGATAGTGACTCTCCTGATTTTATTTTGTGATTAATAAAGGCTCTGCGTGGTATGGACGCAATTGGTATATCGTCTATTTTTGAGAGAAAAATTTCATTTTTTCCGACAGGAATTTTCAGTGAGTATTTTTCATCGGGTAATATATTGTAACGCAATTCCGGATTGAGTTCTTTGAGCTTTTTTGCAGGGACATCAATCGCTTTTGCTATACTTGCAAGATGCATTTGTTTCGATACTATAATACTTTCTTTCTCCAGAGGCTTGTCCTGAATGATGGAATCCAGTCCATATTTTTCCATGTTATCAAGTATATGAAGAGTGGCCAGAAATCTTGGAACATATCTTGCCGTTTCTCTTGGAAGACGTTCGTAAAGGTCCCAAAAATTGTCAAGATAGTTAACGTTTTGGTTTCTTATTATGCGCAGGACCCTCCCTTCACCACAATTATAGGCAGCAAGAACAGTAGCCCAGTCACCAAAAATATTATGTAATTCTGTTAAATATTGAATAGCAGCTTTTGTCGATTTTTTCGGATTAAGCCGTTCGTCAATATATATAGTACGTTTTAAGCCAAATTTATAGCCTGTTGAAGGAATAAATTGCCAAAGTCCAAGAGCCCTTGCCTTTGAGAGGGCCTTTACTTTGAATCCACTTTCTATCAGGGGCAGCCAGGACAATTCAACTGGCAGTCCGGCTTTTTTAAGTTCCGCAGTGATATAAGGACGGTATTTACCTGAACGCTGATATGATTTTATAAAGAATTTTTTTTCATTTTTTTTGGTAAATTTATCAATTTCTGCCTGTACATATTTATTCAGAACTATGGGGATCTCGTTATGATTTCCGTTTACAATAATATTACGGGAAGCATAAATTTCAAGAATTCGTTTTGAAATCATAAAGCGAAGATCGTCTTTTTGCTGGATAAGTTTGGAATTTTTGTAAGTATCTATTTTTAGAATTAAAGAATAAGCTTGATCCAGGGATTCGATGGCATTCTCGAGCTCGCCTTTTTGCCAGAAATCCTGGGATACCTGACAATAATCAAGCGCTTCATCCAAAGATATTTGTATATTTTTTTGTTGATTAATATTGTCGGTATTGGTAAATATTTTTTTTTCGCTTAATATCGGACAAGCTTTTTGATTGTTATTATTGTCTGGTGTAACTTTTGGTGTAACTTTTGGAGCAATTTGTGGGGCAGTTTCAGCAGTTTTCGGATAAAAAGATTGTGCGTTGTGATTATCGGAATTAATGCATGGATGTACATTTTTGGTATTTTTTATATTGGTTGTATCGTTATGAAGGTTTTTGCCGCATCCACATAAAATGGTGATAATGATACTGAGAAGGGTGAAAAAACGTATCTTTAATTGATTCTCAAGTTTTGGAAAGCCATAAAATTTAATCATTGGGATACCTGTAAATAAAATAATATAACACGCAATATGTGTGCCATAAAGTGAATATTGTTAAAATACTATATCTTTAATCGTTGTTCCCCTATCGTATAATGAATATAATTGTCAAGATATTATAATAAGAATTTTTGGGAACGGGGATAAAATTATTTCCAAACTATTTTGCCGGCTTGCTGGAATGATTTTAAAAATTTACTAAAAACAATAGGAAAAGGTTGAAAATAAGAGATAAGGGCTAAATATATATTATATAATGGCTTTATTTCAGCGTAATCATTTGTATTCGGTATTGAAAATAAAAAAAAATGTTATTAAAAAAATAATTATAGTTTTTGTTATTTTTTTCTTGATAAAATAGAAATTGTTTATTAACATTCATTTTTTTGTTATACGACTTTTAAAAATCAAGGAATGAGGTTATCCGAAAATAGGTATTTTAAAAAATAACCGGAGGCGAATAGTTGATATTCGAGGATTATTTTTTAAAATAAGGAACCGGGACGAAATAACTTCTACAACAAATAGGCGCATAGCTGGCCTGAAGCTGTGATGCATAGTTGGGGAAAAAGGGAATTTTCGGATAGTCTCATGAATATTGCTTAAATGTCTTCTGGATATGCCAGAGTAGCTCAGTTGGTAGAGCGCCTCACTTGTAATGAGGATGTCGCGGGTTCAACTCCTGTCTTTCAACTCCTGTCTCTGGCTCCATTATATTGAGCAAAGATGGCCTGAAGCTGTGATGCATAGTTGAGGAAGTTAATTCGTCCTCGTTTCTAAGATCAAGTATTGGTGGGGTTCCCGAGTGGTCAAAGGGAACAGACTGTAAATCTGTCGGCGACGCCTTCGGAGGTTCAAATCCTCCCCCCACCACCAATTTTATGAAAGTCAGAATGTAGGAGATTTAGGATTATCGTTAAGATCGCATAACTACGTGGCTTTTTTTTAAACACCAGCCTTACGATATCTTTATGGTGTAATGTAATTATTATTTGCCTCTTTAGTTTTAACTGGTAGTATATTGACCGGAGGTTTTGACCTGCAATGTAGTGAAGATGTTTTGTGTCCGAAGAAAAACTGTAAATTTTTTTTAAGTTTTCGTCAGGCACTATTTAGGTGGAAATCTATGAGGCTATCTGAAAATAGGCTTTTTTTCTAAATAGGCTTTTTTTCTCAAATCAAGGCATTTTGAAAAAATAACAGGAAGCATATAGTTGATATTCCGAGGATTATTTTTTTAAAATAACGCAGATTTGAAGAAGCAGACTTGAAGAAGCAGACTTGGGGAAAAAGAGAATTTTCAGATAGCCTCGTTCCTAATGAATATAGTTTGAGCGGGAGTAGCTCAGCTGGTAGAGCTCTAGCCTTCCAAGCTGGAGGTCGCGAGTTCGAATCTCGTCTCCCGCTCCAATTTCTATTTTTTCATTTCGGCTAAACTATCAGTAACTATAATTCTATAGACTGTCACATAATTACCTGATTTTAAAATTTGGCACAAGGCCAAAGGCGAGGAAGGCGTATTGAAATACTCCGACGACCGATAACGCAGTGAAATTATTTATGTGACAGTCTATATTTTGCCCACGTAGCTCAGTCGGTAGAGCGCTTCCTTGGTAAGGAAGAGGTTCACCGGTTCGATTCCGGTCGTGGGCTCCATGTTGATTAATCCTGATAATTTTTATTAATTGCGATTTATTTTTTTAGGAATGGAAAGTTTTTTTATTCTCGTTGCTTAGGGTGAAAATCTATAGATGGAAAGTAAATTAAAGTGCCTTAATGGGGGGTATTAGAGATGGCAAAGAAAAAGTATGAGAGGACCAAGCCGCATGTAAATGTAGGCACCATAGGTCACATAGATCATGGTAAGACAACATTGACCGCAGCTATAACAAAACTTAGCGGTTTAAGAGGTCTGGCTGATTTTGTACCGTTTGATCAGATTGACAAGGCGCCTGAAGAGAAAGAGCGTGGAATAACAATAGCAACAGCACATGTTGAGTATGAAACGGCGAGTCGTCATTACGCACATGTGGATTGTCCTGGTCATGCTGATTACATAAAAAATATGATAACCGGTGCTGCACAGATGGACGGGGCGATATTGGTTGTGGGCGCGGATGATGGTCCCATGCCGCAGACCCGTGAGCACATATTGCTGGCCCGTCAGGTAGGAGTACCCAAAATAGTGGTATTTCTGAACAAGTGTGACATGGTGGATGATGAAGAGCTGATAGAGCTGGTAGAGTTGGAGATGCGGGAATTATTGGATAAATATGATTTCCCCGGTGATGATACTCCGATAATACGAGGCAGTGCACTAAAAGCTCTTGAGAGTGACGATCCTGACAGTGAAGAGGCTAAATGTATATTTGAGCTGCTGGAGGCTGTAGATACATTTATACCGGAGCCGAAGCGTGATATCGAAAAACCGTTTTTGATGCCTGTAGAGGATGTTTTCAGCATATCCGGTCGTGGTACAGTTGTAACGGGCAGGGTAGAGCGTGGAATAATCAAAGTAGGTGATACTGTAGAAATAATAGGTATACGTGACACCTTGAAAACAGTTTGTACTGGTGTAGAGATGTTCAGGAAGCTGCTTGATCAAGGTCAGGCAGGTGACAATATAGGAATATTGATAAGAGGAACAAAGCGGGATGAAGTAGAGCGCGGTCAGGTAGTAGCTGTGCCCGGATCAATCACACCTCATACCAAGTTTAAAGCGGAAGTTTACATATTGAGTAAAGAGGAAGGTGGAAGGCACACACCATTTTTTAGTGGATATCGTCCACAGTTTTATTTCAGAACAACGGATGTAACCGGTATATTGACACTGCCCGAAGGGGTGGAGATGATAATGCCTGGTGACAACGTAACGATAACGGCTGAGTTGATAACACCTATAGCAATGGAAAAAGAATTGAGATTTGCCGTCAGAGAAGGCGGACGTACTGTTGGTGCAGGTGTTGTAATTGAAGTGATCGAATAAAGAATTTTTTTATAGAGACCTTAGAGAAATAATGAGTGGAACCGGGCATTTTGAAAATGCCGCATAGAGGATCTAACGGTGAGAATTATTGTTACCCTTGCATGTACTGAATGCAAACAAAGAAATTATACAACTACTAAAAATAAGCGTACCACACCTGATAAATTAAAATTTAATAAGTATTGCAGGTTTTGTCAAAAACATACTCCTCATAAAGAGACCAAATAGATTAGGAACGGAGACAAAATAATTTTCACAAGCTGGCCTAAACCTGTGCGCCTACTTGTGGAAGTTATTTTGTCCCCGTTCCTTACAGAAGCTTGCGTAGGCCAGTAGCTCTAACGGCAGAGCACCGGACTCCAAATCCGGGTGTTGTGGGTTCGAATCCCTCCTGGCCTGCCATTTTCTTTACTGAAGAGGATTGATCGGGATATCCGAAAAGATTTTTTTTAGATTTGGCTGTGTTAGGATTATAATGGGACGGTTACAAAGAAAAAAATTACCGCATTTTAAAAACAAAACAAAAGACGTATCCATTCCAGGATCGTCCGGGAGTGTAAAAAATGCAAAGCCGCTTCCTTTTGTAGAAACGTCTAAAATTTCAAAAAAATTGCGGGTTATGTCTTCTAACAGGTCATTGAGTAAAAGTGGCTTTTCGAAGAATAAAATTGCAATAAAATTGAATAAAGGGTTACAGTTTCTAAGGGAAGTTAGCCTTGAACTCAAGAAGGTTACCTGGCCAACCAGAAAACAGACTGTCGGATTAACAGTTGTTGTTATTGTACTGGTTTTGATAATAGCATTATTTCTTGGGATAATTGATATCGGTTTATCAAGTCTGATTCGTCTTGTTCTTAAGTAGAATGAGGAAAAAAAATAATGGCTTTTAGATGGTATATTGTGCAAGTTTATTCGGGGTTTGAAACCCAGGTTATTACTGCCCTGGAAGAGTGGATTGCATCTTCTCCGAATCCTGAAAAATTTGATAAAATTCTTCTTCCTACTGAGGAAGTTGTAGAACTTGTCAAAGGTAAAAGGAAAACATCAGCCAGAAAATTTTATCCAGGCTATATTCTTATTAGAATGGAGCTTGATGATGAAACATGGCATATTGTTAATAATACAGCTAAAGTCAGCGGATTTCTGGGGGGCAGGGAGAGACCCACGCCTATATCAGATAAAGAGGCTGAACTGATATTAAAGAGAATGGAAGCTGGCAAACTTCAGCCAAAACCAAAATATTCTTTTGAGCAGGGTGATGATGTACGTGTAATTGATGGGCCCTTTAGCGGTTTTACAGGAGTAGTTGATGATGTAAATCCTGAAAAAGGCAAGATAAAGGTACTGGTTAGCATTTTCGGCCGTTCAACGCCAGTAGAATTAGAATTTGTACAAGTTTCAAAGGGATAAGGAGCAAGATATAAAATGGCTAAAAAAATTATGGCGATGATAAAACTGCAGGTTGCGGCGGGTAAAGCCAACCCTTCACCTCCAATCGGTCCGGCGCTTGGACAGCATGGCGTAAATATCATGGATTTCTGTAAGGCATTTAATGCCAGAACGGCAGATGATGATGGTATGATAATACCAGTTGTAATAACTGTATTTCAGGATAGAACTTTTACTTTTATAACCAAAACGCCACCTGCTTCGATTTTGCTGAAAAAAGCGGCAAAAATAGCTAAGGGCGCTGCTGATCCGAAACGCGACAGGGTTGGCAAGGTAAACAGGAAGCAAGTTGAGGATATTGCCAATTTAAAGATGGTCGATTTGAATGCCAATGATTTGGAAGCTGCATGCAAAATAATTGAAGGTACGGCAAGAAGCATGGGGATAGAAGTCGGTAAATGAAAAAAAGGAGTGATTAAAAGAAGATGCCTAAGCATGGTAAAAAGTACTTGGAATCAATGAAAAAAGTAGATACCGGTGAAAGGTATGATATTGATGAAGCTTTAAAGACTTCTCTGGATTCATCTTATGCCAAATTTGATGAATCTGTTGATATTGCTGTCCGTCTTGGAGTTGACCCTAGACATGCCGATCAGATGGTACGTGGAACAGTGGTGTTGCCGAATGGAATCGGGAGGGATGTTAAAGTCCTGGTTTTTGCAAAAGGAGAGAAGGAGAAAGAGGCTCTTGATGCTGGAGCGGATTTTGTCGGCAACGATGAAATGATGGAAAAGATTAAAGGCGGATGGTTTGGTTTTGATAAAGCTGTTGCTACACCGGATATGATGAGTTCGGTCGGAAAGATAGGGAGACTTCTTGGCCCTAGAGGATTAATGCCTAATACAAAAACGGGGACGGTAACTTTTGATGTTGCCAAAGCGGTTAGTGAACTTAAGGCAGGTAAAATTGATTTCAGGGTAGAGAAAACCGGTATTGTGCATACAACCTTTGGTAAGGTATCTTTTGGTGTGGAAAAGCTTATACAGAATGTAGAGGCCTTTTTAAAAACGGTAATGCGTCTCAAACCGGCTTCCAGCAAGGGAACATATATAAAAGGTATTGTTATATCGACAACTATGGGTCCTGGTATCAAGGTAGATCCAGTCCATGTAAAGGATTTTATCGAGTAATAATTTTTATAAAAAAATATAGAAACAGAGACAAAATAACTTCCACAAGCAGGCACATAGTTGGGGACGTTATTTATGTGAAAATTTGACATCCTTCATTTATCGTTGACACTTTTGAAACAACAATGGGACACAGATGCACACAGATAAACACAGATAGGTTTATTTGTTAAAAAAAGTGTAAAGTAATTTTGAAGTGATATGAAAGATGCCCAAAATTTATAATAAAAAATCTTGAAGCGTTAATAGTGCAAACGTATCTTTAAGATTTTTTTTATTTTATAAATGAGGCTATCCGAAAAAAGGGAATTTTCGGATAGTCTCATTTATAATCTGTCAAAGACCGCAGGTACTTTTTCTGCTTAAACGGGATGACCGGCCAGCATAGACAGTGCAGAATTTAAGGGATAATGTTTTTTTCATACACTTTATTTTTTATTTTGTTCTCGTTCATAAGTCACTAATTAACACTTTGCCTCCGGTCTTTGCGATAGAGTTTGATATAATTAATTCCACAGGATAAAGGGAAAAACTGTGGAAATTTATATTTTATGAAAGGAGGTGTTATTCATTAGATTATGAATTTAGAAAATAAAAAACAGATAGTTCAAAATTTGCATGAAAAATTTTTAAAATTTCAAATAGTAATCTTAACAGATTATAAGGGTCTTGATGTTGCCGCGGTTAATGCATTGCGAAGGCAATTAAGAGAAGCTGATGCCGGGTATAAGGTAGTGAAGAATTCGCTTTTGGCTAGAGCTTGTGAGAAGACAGAAGCAGAAGTAATGAAAGAATCTTTTACTGGGCCAAGTGCTATAGCATACAGTTATACTGATCCGGTTGCTCCAGCCAGGGTATTAACCAGGTTTGCCGAAGAGTATGAACAACTGGAAATAAAAAATGGTGTTTTAAATGGCAAGATTCTTGATTTAAATGCTATTAAGGCTTTGGCTGATTTACCCTCACGTGAGGTTCTTCTTGCCCAGTTCCTGTCGACTGCTAATGGAGTCTCAACTGCGCTGGTTAGAGCCTTGAATGATGTTCCCAAGCGAATGTTGAATATACTACAGGCAATTAAAGATCAAAAAGAAGCAAATGCATAGTTTACCGATTTTATATAAAAATCTATATCAGTAATAAAAAAATACTGAACACTATGCTGTTTAATTATTTGGAGGAAATTGATAATGGCGGATATAACAAAAGATGATGTTATTGAATTTATAGCTAATATGTCGGTTCTGGATTTATCGGAACTGGTAAAAGAGATGGAAGAAAAGTTTGGTGTCTCTGCAGCTGCCCCTGTTGCAATGATGGCGGCAGGTTCTGCTGATGGTGGTGCGGAAAAAATTGAGGAGAAATCTGAGTTTGATATTATCCTGACGGCATTTGGTGATAAAAAGATTCAGGTAATCAAGGAAGTGAGAGCTATTACAGGGCTTGGGCTTAAAGACGCTAAAGCTCTTGTTGACGGTGCTCCTGCGCCTGTAAAAGAAGGTATCGCAAAGGATGAGGCTGAAAAAATAAAATCCCAGCTTGAAGATGCCGGTGCTCAGGTTGAAATGAAATAATGTTTTGAAACAGATCAATTTATGCGGTTAAATGTTTACATAAATAGTGCTTGAATGAAAATTGACAGTTTTTATTCTGGCACTAACTAAGGGCTTGGAAAACAATAATCATCCTTCTTCAGGTTGATTTTTTTCCGAGCCCTTTAGGAACGGGGACGAAATAACTTCCCAAAGTAGGCGCACAGATTTAGGTCAGGTTTGTTCGATCTAAAAGTAGAAAAGTTGCAGGAATAGTAATCTATTTCAATATTTTTCTACTTTTAGATCGGGCAAAGATGGCCTGAAGCTGTGATGCATAGTTGGGAAAGTTAATTCGTCCCCGTTCCTTAATAGTGTTTGATCATGAATTTGGATATTTTACTCAGTATGCGAATTCTGACAAGGAATAGGAACAGAATAACTTCCTCAAGAAGGCGCATATTTGGTAAAGTTATTTCGTTCTCGTTCCTAACCATCACAATCATTATTTTGGAGATGTCATGGCTGGAAGCTCTTTGACAAGTAAACGGATTAGGAAAAATTTCGGTAGAATTAAAAAGATTATTGATATACCGGATCTTATAGGAATGCAAAAAGAATCCTATAAACGGTTTTTGCAAAAGGACATACTACCTGAAAAGCGTGAAGAAACCGGTATGCAGGCGGTGTTTAAATCTGTCTTTCCCATAACTGATCTCACAGGAACATCTTCCCTGGAATTTGTTTCGTATAGATTTGTCGATGTAAAGAGTAGTATGGAAGAGTGTGTAAGCCGTGGGATGACATATGAGATACCGATAAATATTACGGTCAGGCTGGTTGTGTATGACGTTGATATTGAAACTGGTCTTTCCAATATCCGTGATATTAAAGAACAGGAGATATATTTCGGTACTATTCCCTTGATGACTCAAAAGGGTACTTTTATAATAAATGGAACAGAAAGAGCTGTTGTAAGCCAGCTTCATCGATCCTCAGGAGTTTTTTTCAACCATGACCAGGGTAAATCGCATTTAAGCGGTAAGGTAATTTATTCTGCCAGAATAATACCAGTACGCGGTTCCTGGATAGATATGGAAATTGACCCCAAAGATATAGTTTATTTAAGAATAGACAGACGCCGCAGATTTCCTGTTACTATTCTTTTCAAGGCATTTGGATATTCTACCGAAGATATTTTTTCTTATTTCTATGAAAAAGAAAAAATTCTTTTTAGTGGCGGAAATTTTTATAAAATTTTTACGGGTAATGATGCCGAATACAAAAGGCTTAGAGGACGGAGGGCTTCTTTTGATATAGAGGAACCGGAAACGGGTGAGATTCTGGTAAAAGAAGGTCGTATTTTTACACAAAAGGCGATCCGCCAGATTAAATCGGCTGGAATGGATAGAATCCGAATCACTTTTGAAGATGTGGTTGACAGATTTTTTGCGTTCACAGTAAAAGATTCAGAAAAAGATATACCTATTATACAAGCAGGGGGGCAGGTTGATGAAGATGCTCTTGAACGATTAACTGAGGCAGGCATCAATGAATTTGAATTGCTTGTCATTGATGGTGTAGCAGCCAGCGAATCTATGCTGAAGACACTTTTGGCAGATAAAACAGAATCAAAACTTGAAGCATTAATTGAGATTTACAGAAGACTTAGGCCAGGCAATCCTGCTACTCAGGAAGTTGCCCAAAAATTTATAGACAAGCTGTTTTTCAAAACCACATATTATGATCTTTCTGCTGTAGGTAGAATGAAGATAAACCAGCGTCTTGGATTTGACGGTTTATCTGATTTGAGAGTTTTGAGAAAAGAAGACATTCTCCTTACAACCAAAGCCCTCATTAAATTAAAGGATATTCAGGGAGTGGTTGATGATATTGATCATCTCGGTAATCGCAGGGTACGTGCTGTTGGAGAACTTCTTGAAAATCAGTATCGCATAGGACTTGTCCGTATGGTTCGTGCCATAAAAGAACGGATGACCCTTCAGGAAGTAGATGCATTAATGCCCCATGACCTGGTTAATCCCAAACCGGTTACTGCCGTGGTAAGAGAATTTTTTGGAACCAGTCAGCTTTCACAGTTTCTGGATCAAACCAATCCTCTTTCGGAAACAACACATAAACGAAGGCTTAGTGCTCTTGGTCCTGGCGGCTTAACGCGTGAACGTGCCGGTTTTGAAGTAAGGGATGTACATCCTTCGCATTATGGCCGGATATGTCCAATAGAAACTCCTGAGGGGCCAAATATAGGGTTGATAGTATCCCTTAGCACCTATGCACGAGTAAATGATTACGGTTTTATCGAAACCCCATATAGAGTTGTGGAGAACAGCACCGTCTCAAATAGAATTAGATTTCTGGATGCTTTTGAAGAAAAGAGCTATCCTATTGCTCAGGCTAATGCCCCTATTGATGAGAATGGTAAATATATCAATCTTCTTGTTACATCACGTGTCGCAGGTGAGTTTATGATGGTCAAACGTGAAGAGATTGAGTTCATGGATATATCTCCAAATCAGCTTGTGAGTGTTTCAGCATCTCTGATTCCTTTTCTGGAAAATGATGATGCCAACCGTGCTTTGATGGGATCAAACATGCAACGCCAGGCAGTTCCTCTGTTAAACTCTGCTGCTCCTCTGGTCGGTACTGGAATTGAAGGAGTTGTTGCTAAGGATTCCGGTGTTACCCTGGTGGCAGAAAGAGATGGTATTGTTGTAGAGATAGATGCTTCGCGGATAATAATAAAACATGATCTGGAAGAGAAGCCTGACGGCAATAGCTGTACTTTTCCTGTTACCATATACAAGCTTGCTAAATTTATACGTTCAAATCAAAACACATGTTTTAATCACCGTCCAATAGTAAAAAAAGGGCAAAGAGTGTATGCTGGTGAGATAATTGCTGATGGCCCTGCTACCGAAAAAGGAGAACTTGCTCTTGGCAAGAATGTGGTGGTGGCTTTTATGCCATGGGGTGGGTATAATTTTGAAGATTCCATTCTTGTTAGTGAAAGACTTGTTAGAGATGGTGTGTACACATCTGTTCATATTGAAGAATTTGAAGTGGTAGCACGTGATACAAAATTAGGGAAAGAAGAGATTACACGCGATATTCCCAATGTCGGCGGAGATGCCCTGATGAATCTTGATGAGAGCGGCATTATAAAGCTAGGTTCCGTAGCCTCCCCGGGAGATCTTCTGATTGGAAAAATAACTCCTAAGGGTGAGACGCAGCTTTCTCCCGAGGAAAAATTATTACGGGCGATCTTTGGTGAAAAGGCTGGTGATGTCAAGGATACATCTCTTAGGGTACCTCCCGGAGTCGAGGGAATAGTTGTAGATGTTAAAGTTTTTTCAAGAAGAGGTATTGATAAAGATGAACGTTCTATCCAAATAGAGGCTAAAGAAATAGAAGCCCTTGAGAAAAATAGAGATGATGAACTCAGGATAATAGAAGAGGTTTTCAGAACACGCCTTAAGGATTTGCTGGCGGGACGGAAATCTCTTTCGAATGTACAGCAGGGTGAAAAAGTTTTTATTCCTGGAGGCGGCATAATTGAACCATGTGTTCTTGCAGAAATTTCTTTGGAGCTTCTTGAAGGTATAATGATTGATGATGATGAATTGGCCGAGCAGGTAGATGAACTTCTGAATATTTATAAAAAGCAAATTAGTTTATCCAAGAAGACTTGTGATAAAAAAATAGAACGGTATGAAAAAGGGGATGACCTTTCGCCGGGTGTGATCAAGATGATAAAAGTCTATGTTGCCATGAAAAGGAAGCTTTCGGTCGGAGATAAAATGGCCGGACGGCATGGTAATAAAGGAGTTGTCTCAAGAATTTTACCATTGGAAGACTTGCCTTATTTTGAGGATGGGACACAGGTAGATATGGTACTTAATCCTCTTGGGGTGCCTTCACGCATGAATGTAGGACAGGTTCTGGAAATTCATTTGGGAAGAGCAGCCAAAGGTTTAGGTGATTTGCTTAACAGCTTACTTGAAGAAAACAGACTTGACGACCTTAGAGATAAATTGAAACGAATATTTACCCTTGATGAACAAACTGAGCTGATAGATAGTTTTGATGATAGCGAATTAATTGATTTTGCTTCCCATTATAAGGGTGGTGTCCAGATGGCTACACCTGTTTTTGACGGGATAAAAGAGAATGAAATAAAAAATCTTTTATCTGAGGCTGGAGTCAGCACTACTGCTCAGGCCACTTTGTATGATGGTCGTACAGGTGAGCCTTTTAATGGAAAGATAACAGTTGGTGCAATGTATATGTTGAAACTGCATCATCTTGTTGATGATAAAATTCACGCCAGATCCATTGGCCCCTATTCTCTTGTTACACAGCAGCCCCTCGGAGGGAAGGCTCAGTTCGGCGGTCAGCGCTTTGGAGAGATGGAGGTATGGGCAATGGAGGCATATGGCGCTGCTTATGCCTTGCAGGAGTTTTTGACTGTAAAATCAGATGACATGGCTGGAAGAACCCGTATTTATGAAAAGATCGTTAAAGGTCAAAATTTGCTGGAACCGGGAATACCGGAGTCTTTCAAGGTCCTGAAGAAAGAATTGATGAGCTTAGGGCTGGATGTGACATTAATAGAGAATGAAATATAGAGGGGTAACTGTTTGGAAACATTATATGATTTTTTTGTAAAACCGATGGATCCAAAAAAATATTCCGGCGTTAAAATAGCTTTGGCATCACCGGAGCAGATCCGTAAATGGTCATTTGGGGAGATTAAAAAACCTGAAACAATAAATTACAGAACATTCAGGCCTGAACGAGACGGCCTTTTTTGCGCCAAGATTTTCGGTCCTATCAAGGATTACGAGTGTAACTGCGGCAAGTATAAGCGTATGAAGCACCGAGGGGTTATTTGTGAGAAGTGCGGTGTTGAAGTAATACAGTCAAAAGTTAGAAGAGAACGAATGGCGCATATTGAACTGGCTTCACCTTGCGCGCATATATGGTTTTTGAAGAGTCTGCCCAGCAAAATCGGTAATTTGCTTGATATGACGCTTAAAAATCTTGAGAAAGTACTCTATTTCGATTGTTATATAGTGCTTGATCCAAAGGAGACTGATTTAGTACAAGGACAGTTGTTAACTGATGATATGTATTATGATGCTCTGGATACTTTTGGAGAAAATTTTGAGGTTGGCATTGGAGCTGAGGCTGTCAAAAAGATGTTGGCAGCTATTGATCTTGATGCAGAATATATCAAGCTTAGAACGGATATCCAGGCGACCGGATCTATTGCTAAACGGCAAAAATATTCAAAACGTCTAAAGATCATTGATGCTTTCAGACGTTCAGAAATAGATCCCGTCTGGATGATAATGGAAGCTATTCCTGTGCTTCCGCCTGATCTACGTCCACTTGTTCCTCTCGAAGGCGGGAGATTTGCCACTTCCGATCTTAATGACCTGTACAGAAGGGTAATTAATCGTAACAATCGTTTAAAACGACTGATAGATTTAAAAGCGCCCGATATTATAGTGCGTAATGAGAAGAGGATGTTGCAGGAAGCAGTGGATGTACTTTTTGATAACGGCAGACAAGGCCGTGTAATTCTTGGAACCAACAAACGGCCTTTAAAATCCTTAAGTGATGCCTTAAAAGGCAAACAGGGGCGTTTCCGCCAGAACTTGCTTGGAAAACGGGTCGATTATTCAGGGCGTACTGTCATTACTGTTGGGCCTAATTTAAGATTGCATCAGTGCGGTTTGCCAAAAAAGATGGCCATTGAGCTTTTTAAGCCTTTTATCTATTATCGTCTTGAAAAAAAAGGATTGGTTTCAACCGTAAAGAGTGCAAAAAAAATGGTGGAAAGGGAAACTCTGGAAGTTTGGGATGCTCTGGAGGAAGTTGTAAAGGAATATCCTGTTTTTCTTAACCGTGCTCCAACTCTTCATCGATTGGGAATACAGGCTTTTGAACCCATACTTATAAGCGGCAAGGCTATTCAGTTGCATCCGCTTGTTTGTACCGCTTTTAACGCCGATTTTGATGGTGATCAGATGGCGGTTCATATTCCCCTTTCTGTTGAATCCCAGATTGAAGCCAGGGTATTGGGTTTATCCAGTAATAATATTCTCTCACCTGCTAATGGTCAGCCAATAATTGTTCCCAGCCAGGATATTGTGCTTGGCATATACTATATGACTAAAAGTGTTTCAGATGCCAGAGGTGACGGAAGCTTATTTTCGAATCCTGGAGAAGTCCGTTCCGCTTATGATGCCGAAGCAGTTAACCTGCATGCAAAAATAATAGTTCGAATTGATGGTGAGAGGCAGGAGACAACAGTCGGACGTATCCTTTTAAGTGAAATTTTACCGCAGGAAAAGATTTTAAATCTATCCTATTTCAGCACTCCGACAAAAGAATATGCAGACAAAATTCTGAATAGATTAAAAAACGGAGAGGAATTTAAAAAATTAGTAGCTGAATATGGAGAAAATTCAGATCAGGAAGGTAAGCGTGTTACAGGTTTTCTTAGCCAGGAAGAGTTTTGCAGAGTATTTAATTTGAAACACGAAGAGGCGAATACTCTTTTTAATGGGGAACCAGGTTCATATACTGACATCTTTTTTGATGATACCACATATTTTTTTGAGATAATTGAGAGGAAGCCTAAAATTTCTTTTGATATAATAAATAAAGTTATGGACAAAAAGGCTCTTGCTCAACTTGTCGATTATGTATACAGAACCCTGGGTTCTAAAGCTACCGTGATACTTGCGGACAGGTTGAAAAATATTGGATATGAATATTCGACTAAAGGAGGACTCTCAATATCAATTGATGCCATGATAATTCCTTCAGCAAAACAGGGTATAATTCAAAGTGCGGAAGCCCAGGTTAATGAGATTGGCCGACAGTATGTTGAAGGTCTTATAACTCAAGGAGAAAAATATAATAAAGTTGTTGATATATGGGCTAAAGCTACTGATGATGTTGCCAATGAGATGATGGACGCCATGAAGATGGCGGTTCCTGCTGAAGAAGGGGATGATCATCTAATAGATAAAGACGGACCGCCGCTTGTTTCTGAAAGTTTTAATCCTATTTACATGATGGCCGATTCAGGAGCCAGAGGCAGCAAGGATCAGATGAGACAGTTAGCTGGCATGAGAGGACTGATGGCAAAACCGTCAGGTGAAATTATAGAGACTCCTATTAATGCTAATTTTAGAGAAGGTCTTTCGGTTTTACAATATTTTATCTCAACCCATGGTGCCAGGAAAGGACTGGCTGATACAGCTTTGAAAACGGCTAATTCAGGATATCTTACCAGACGTTTGGCAGACGTTTCCCAAGATTGTATGATAACTTCGGAAGATTGCGGCGTCATGAACGGTATTGATGTTGAGCCTCTTTTAGAGGGAGGTGAAGTTATTCAGCGGTTGAGCGAGAGAATTTTGGGACGTGTCGCTGCTGATGATGTTCTTGATCCGTTTACGGATGAAGTACTCATACAAGCAGGTGACGATTTTAATGAGGCTGAGGTTAGCAAGGTTGAAAATGCAGGCATTACCAGTGTTAAGATTAGATCCGTATTAACATGCAAAGCTAAAGTTGGAGCTTGTGCCAAATGCTATGGCCGTGATCTGGCACATGGTAAAGCGGTTGAGATAGGTCAGGCTGTAGGAATTCTGGCAGCCCAATCTATAGGTGAGCCTGGAACCCAGTTGACGATGCGTACATTTCATATTGGAGGTACGGCCAGTCGAAGGGTTGAGCAGGCCGACATCAAGGCCATGGTTGATGGCGAGATAAAGTATATAGATCTCAAGGTAGCGGTTAATTCTGAGGATAAGATGGTTGTCATGAATCGTAGAGGCGGTGAATTTTCAATTATCAGTCATACAGGTCGTGAACGTGAGAAGTATCCAATTATTTATGGCGCGCATCTTGATGTAAATGATGGCGCTAAAGTAACACCGGGAGATTTGTTGGCTACATGGGATCCTTTTACAACTCCGATTATGACAGAAGTTCAGGGAACCGTAAAATTTGGTGATATATATATAGGTAAAACAATGCAGGAGAAAGTCGATCCTGTAACTGGAAAGTCCAGCCGCATGATTATCGAATCGAAGAACCCTGAGGAACGTCCGAGGATTTCTATTAAAGGAGAGACTGGAAGAACGGCTGTTTTGGACACTGGTTCAGGGAAGGCCAGATATTATTTGCCTGTTGATGCCATACTTCTTGTTGATGAGGGTGATACTGTAATGCCTGGTGATATTGTTGCCAAACTACCACGAGCGACAACCAAAACAAAGGATATTACAGGAGGTTTGCCAAGAGTTGCCGAGCTTTTTGAAATTCGTAAACCTAAAGAAGCGGCTGTTCTTAGCGAAATTGATGGATATGTATCAATTTCCAAGGCAACTAAAAAGGGAAAGCGTAAAATTGCTGTTACTCCGGTAGATGTCGGTGATAAAAAAGAATATATGGTTTCACGGGGTAGGCATATCAATGTTTATGAAGGAGATTATGTAAAGGCTGGAGAACACCTTGTGGGAGGTTCTGCAAATCCACAGGACATTCTTGGTATTAAAGGTGAAATTGCCCTGGCCCGTTACCTTGTAAATGAAGTTCAGGAGGTCTATAATCTGCAGGGAGTTCGTATAAATGATAAGCATATTGAAGTAATAGTGCGTCAGATGATGAGGCGTGTAAAAATTCTTGATGCAGGCGATACTGATTTAATTCTGGAAGAACATATTGATCGAGGCAGGTTTGGAGAAATAAATACTGCGATCACAGAGAAAGGTGGCAAACCGGCTGTTGGAGAACCCTTGATTCTTGGGATAACCAAAGCATCTCTGAGTACTGAAAGTTTTATTTCAGCGGCTTCGTTCCAAGAAACAACAAAAGTACTGGCTGAAGCGAGTATTGCAGGAAAGAGGGATTGTCTCAGAGGCCTTAAGGAAAATGTGATTATGGGCAGGCTGATTCCTGCCGGTACAGGTTTTCCCGCTTATGAAGATTTGGATGTAGAAATATAATTTATTTGTCTTTAAAATAAAGAATGACAGGGAAATTTATATATTTGCACAAAACACTTGACAATATATTATGAAACGGTTATTGTACGCTTTTTATCAGCGTTGCTTGCTCTATGTATTTATAATTTTATTTTAATGAGGATGAAATGCCAACGATCAATCAATTGGTTAGGAAAGGCAGAAGACGAATAAAGAAGAAAACAAATACTCCTGCCCTTAAAGGTGCTCCACAGAAAAGAGGTGTGTGTACGCGTGTATATACTTCAACCCCTAAAAAGCCTAATTCTGCATTGAGGAAAGTTGCTAAAGTCAGGCTGACAAGCGGGGCAGAGGTGACTGCGTATATTCCTGGTATTGGACATAATCTTCAGGAGCATTCTGTTGTTCTTGTACGCGGAGGTCGTGTAAAAGATTTACCTGGTGTCAGGTATCATGTTGTCAGGGGTGTTCTTGATACGCTTGGTGTGGATGACAGGAAGCAGGGGCGGTCTAAATATGGGGTCAAGAAACCTAAATAAGCTTGTATGGAAGTCGAATTTTTTAATCTATAGATTGTCAGTTAAATAATTTTACTGTGTTATCGGTCATCGGAGTATTGCAATATGCCCTTTGGCCTTGTGTTAAATTTTAAAATCTGGTAATTATCTAACAATCTATATTAAACTTGGAAGTGGTTTGAAATATGCCCAGAAGAAGAGAAGTTCCACAACGGAAGGTTGTCCCTGATTCCAAATATAATAATGTTCTGGTCTCAAGATTTATTAAATCAATCATGAGGGATGGCAAAAAGAGCGTGGCAGAGTCTATTTTGTACACTGCTTTTGGTATTATTGAGGAAAAGACAAAAGAATCTCCAGTCGAAATTTTTGAACGCGCTCTTGAAAATGTACGCCCTGTTGTTGAAGTTAAGTCACGGCGTGTTGGTGGTTCAACCTATCAGGTGCCGACAGAGGTAAGACCCTCGCGGAGAACCGCATTAGGGATTAGATGGATAATTAATTTTGCGCGTAAAAGACCGGAAAAAAGTATGGCCGGTAAGCTTGCGGCAGAATTACTGGATGCTTCTAATAAAAAAGGTGCTTCTGCTAAAAAGAGAGAAGATACGCATAAAATGGCTGATGCGAATAAGGCTTTTGCACATTATCGCTGGTAGAGTAGTCATTCTTTAAAGATTTTACTTCCGTATTAAAAGGAAAGGGTATTAGAGATGGCAAAGAAAAAGTATGAGAGGACCAAGCCGCATGTAAATGTAGGCACCATAGGTCACATAGATCATGGTAAGACAACATTGACCGCAGCTATAACAAAACTT
>Ga0209633_10001676_pt1 | contig 22358 bp, 18 predicted proteins | sample Cruoilmetagenom1_FD_187290 | JGI IMG/M metagenome (GOLD analysis project Ga0209633, IMG submission 187290) | Oil polluted marine microbial communities from Coal Oil Point, Santa Barbara, California, USA - Sample 1 (SPAdes) (version 2) | ecosystem: Environmental > Aquatic > Marine > Oil seeps ... | reverse complement strand
ATAGGCTTGCTTTAAGGAATGAGAGCTGTTTTTCATTTTAGATATGGACTTGAATTAGAAAGGGTAATGCAGAAATTATTTGTAAATTGTTAATTTTTTGCCAGGCGCCAGGCTGTTTGATTGTAGATTATTCCATTTTTTTATATTGGCAACTGTAACATTGTGTTTGGTGGCAATTTCCCAGAGAGTATCTCCTGATCTAACTTTATAACTTACCGGACCTCTGTTGGATGAGGCTTTGCTTCCATGACTGCCGTTAGGTATTACCAAAGTTTGACCAATTCTGATTGAAGATCCAGAAATGTTATTGGCACTCTTTAATGAAGCAAGCCTAACTCCGTGTTTATCAGCGATGCCTCCTAAGGTGTCACCTGATCTAACTTTATATTCTGATGGTTTGCTGTTGCTTGAAGTGTTGTTTGAACTTGAATACGACCCATTTGAACCTGGTATTGTTAGTGTCTGGCCGACTCTAATCTTTGAACCGCTTATATTGTTTGCACTTTTAATTGAAGCAAGTCTGACCCCGTGTCTCTGGGCTATACTTCCCAAAGTATCGCCTGAGCGGACTTTATATTTACTACTTGAGCTACCATTGGATGAAGAAGTGCTTGAACTAGAATAAGAACCATTTGAGCCAGGGATTGTAAGCACTTGCCCTCTTCGTATGGTTGAGCCTTTTATGTTATTAGCGCTTTTTAGGGAGCTTAATCTAACACCATGCTTTTCAGCGATTCCGCCTAGTGTATCACCGGACTTAACTTTATATTTTGAGGAACTTCTCGTAGATGAATTGGTTTTAGTGCTCGTACTGGCATAAGCCCCATTTGTAATTTGAGGGATTTTTAAAGTTTGTCCAGATCTGATATTTGAACCTTTAATTCCGTTAGCTCTTTTTATTGTAGTAATGCTAACCCTGTGTTTTGCTGCTATGCCGCCTAAAGTATCACCCGATTTGACTTTATATTTTGCAATTTTCGTAGTTTTCTGCGGACTTGCATCATCCCCATAATATCTTCCTGAAGCGCCTGGAATTGTTATTACTTGCCCGGTTCTGATTAGTGAGCCCTTAATTCCATTTGCTCTTCTTATATCTGAAGCACTCACTCTATGCCTTGCCGCTATAGCCCCCAAAGTGTCTCCAGATTTAACTTTATATTTAGCTGTATGAGTTGAATTCTTGGAGGAGGAAGCGTAAGTTGTCTTTGAGTACTTGCCTGGAATTTTGAGTCTCTGACCAACTCTAATAGTAGAACTCTTAAGCCCATTTGCTCTTTTTATCTTAGATACGCGGGTGCCGTATTTTGCTGCTATTTTACCCAGCGAATCTCCGCGTCTGACCTTGTGCCTATATGTACCGCTACTTTGGGCAATTTTTGGGTTAACGTTTTTGAGTGAAGCTATCTGTCGTTGCTTTTGTCCCACTATTGAAGCGTATCCAGGAGGTACGTGAATAGGGTAGGGGTTTCCTGGAGGTATTGCGTCATGTATCAACGCAGGATTTAGCTCTTTTAAAGTTGTTGGGCTAACCCCAATTACTCTTGCAATCTCACTTAAGTTTTTTTGTGGAGCGACTCTTATTGTCTCAAATGGTACCGGCTCATGATAGCTAATCCCCACAAAACCATACTTAGCAGGGTCTTTGGCGATTATCAGTGCAGCCATTAGTTTTGGGACGTAATTTTTGGTTTCTTTTGGAAGTGTAAATTCAGAGATTTGCCAGAAATCATTTATCTGGTACTTGTCTATAGCGTTTTGTACCCTGTCTTCACCACAGTTGTATCCTGCCGCGGCAAGTTCCCAATTCTGAAACATAGAATACAGATCACCTAAGTAATTAGCTGCAGCCTCAGTTGATTTTTTGGGATCCATACGTTCATCCACCCATGAGTCGACCCTAAGTCCGTAGCGTTTAGCTGTAGGTTTAATGAACTGCCAAGGTCCTACAGCTGCAGCATGGGACCTGGCTTTTACATTAAATCCACTCTCTATCATTGCAAGATAGACCAAATCAGTAGGCATCCCGCGCTGCTGTAAGATTACTTTCATGTTAGGGATATATTTCCCTGACCGAGCAAGCCAAATGCTAAAAGACCTCCGGCCCCGGTTCTGAAAGTAATCCATAAAATGCATGACCCTTGCGTTCAAAACTACAGGGATTTCTTTCTCATCTTCAGGGGCAACATCGGGTAGCTCAATAAAAAGGTTTTCGAAGTGATAATAGGTGTTCCATGCCTGAATATGAGGGTTTAAGAAAAAGAAGCTAGGCTTTATGTTCTCTTGGTTCCTATAGTTTCTTGAGTAGTAGTCTGTATCGTCACCGACCATCCTTATCTCCGGGTTATTTGTGTTTATTCCCGGCATGGTGGATTGAGATGAATTTGGCGAATGAATTTTATTGCCGCATCCAATTGTGAATAGCAGCAATAGAGTGGCTGTAGTTAGAAAACACCTATAAAACATTGACTTTTTTTTATCATAATTTGGCTTAGAAGTCAATGTTTTTGGGTTCACAATTAAGTATTTACCTTGAAAATACAAAGTTTGTATCATATAGCACTGAAATATGCTTTAAATTCGCTGGGTGTCATATTTGTTAAAGCCGCTAAATCTTTCAGCTCCTGACGGTCTTCAAGATCTTCTTGAGTAAGCTTTATCATGTATTTCTGAGCGACTTCAAACGCTTCTGTGTTGATATCCACATATCGGACATTGACTATACCAGTTCTTCGGTTTAGGACCTTCTCAAAAGGTATGGGAACTTTTTTGTTTTTTTGAATAGTGATCAAAGCGCCTGAACCTCCTTTAAGCAGAAATTTCACCGTGCTATAGCCTAAGTTTCTGGTATAGCTGGCATCAAAAGGTATTGGCGGTGCTGATCTGAGCTCGTATCCTATAGTAGTATCAACTAATCTTGCGTCGACCCCTATCTTTTTTAAGGATTGGGTTGTTAAATGTTTTAACATTTGTCCTAAATCAACTTCTGAGAGTCTTATTCTTCCATGCTCGTCTCTGCTTAAATCACTTAAATTTTCAAGCTCATTCTCATCTAATTTATCAGTTATCCCTTCTGCCAGGATTGCAACTCCGTCTTCTCGTCCCATTAGTTTTCTTTTAATAATGGCGCCTTCCAGAATCTTTGTAATGTCTTTAAGAGAGATCTTTTTCTGTTTAAATTCTTCGGGAATTATAGTTAAAGTGGCTCCGGATGCTTTGCCTATTCCAAGGGCAAGATGGCCTGTTTTTCTTCCCATGGTTACTACAAAATACCATCTGTTGGTAGTTTTGGCGTCTTCCATAAGGTGATGAACTAGTCCAGTGCCTATATGACGGGCAGTTTCAAAGCCAAAAGTTGGTATGTATCCGGGTATGGGCATATTGTTGTCGATTGTTTTTGGAATATGGGCTATTTTAATGCTTCCTTTTAACTCTTTATCCAGCCTGGTTGCTAGATAGAGAGTCCCGTCCCCACCTATAGTTATAAGATATTTGATCTGCAATTTCTTTAAGCATCTGATTGTATTTTTTAAGCCTTTTGGACTCGATAAAGGGCTAACTCTGGATATGCCGATTCTTGAACCGCCGGTGTTATGAATCCTCGAAGTTTTTCCAATAGTAAGCATTTCTACATGATTGGTGTCCCCTTGGGATATCCATTTAAAACCGTCCCTGATTCCAATAACCTCGATCCCTTGGTTTATCGCTTCTATAGTGGCTGCGCTTATTACTCCGTTGATCCCCGGAGCGGGTCCTCCACCTACTAGAATTGCTAGTCTCTTTCCTTTTTGTATTTTTGGTTGAACCATGCTATATCGCTCCTACAGCTTTAAGTTGAAATCTAATGATAATACCTGCCGGTTTTCTGTTTGAAATCATATTTGTTATTATGAAAGAATCGTGCCAGTATTAATCCAGCGACAAAACCGCCAATATGAGCCCAGATTGCAACGCCGCCAGTATCAACTGACTGATCTATAGTCTCAATACCGTTTAAAAATTGGATCACAAGCCAGAGGAATATAACAGCTGCGGCAGGAATGTATCTTATGTTTTTTAAAAATAGTATTGGAACCGGATTCTTGAACTCGGAGATTGGAAAATAAGTAATGTAAGCTCCCAGTACTCCTGAGATTGCACCACTGGCACCTAGCATGGGGATTAGTGATCCAAGACTAGTTAATACATGAAATAAAGCTGCGGCGAATCCGCATAATATATAGAAAGTCAGGTATTTAAGATGCCCCATTTTTACTTCTACCCGTGCTCCGAATATATATAAGAAAATCATGTTACCAATGATGTGTATCCAATCTCCATGTATAAACATTGAGGATAAAAATGGAAAAAACCGCTCTGTAAGATTTATATTCGCCGAAAATGAGAAGACTTTAGCCGGGATAAGGCCATATTTATGAATAAATGGGTATATGGCTTCTCCGAGTGATGCTTCGTGCATAAATATAAGAATGTTTAGCGCTATTAGAGTTAGATTGACAATTGGAAAGGTAGATAAAATCCTGCGTATATTTAGTTTAGACATTAGCTGCTAAGATTATACATACGATTAAATAGCTTTAAAGCTTTTGTATATGCTATAACTTTATTACATAGCAATATGAAAGCTCTATGAATGAGTAAATACCGACTTGAATAAAGAGTGATTTGCACTTAAACTGCTAGGCGTTCCCAAGAGGCCCTATTATATGTTTCAGAAACTTAGATCAGACCTGGTTAAAGAACTAAGCCCTATAAGACTCCTGCTAGTCAACGCGGATGGATTTAGTCCAAACGGCGCGCGGCCTTCAAATATAATCGGTCTAAATGGGAATAGTGTAGAACTTTTAAGGGATGAGGGCGTTGAATGCATAGCTTTTTCTTCCGCAGCGTCCCATGAAATTTCCTCAGTTGCAGAGAGTATGGGCATCGCGCTTCACGAGGCGGTTTCTGATAAAACAATGTTCTATTCCAAAATGAAATCAGAGTATTCTTTATTGGATAAAGAAATTGCCCTAATTTGCAGAGACGAAGCTGATCTACAAATCATGAAGAAAGTTTCTTTTACCGCATCAGCTGCAGATTCCCCGCTTGAGATAAAATCCGAATCTTACTATGCCGCCTATGGTACCGGCAGTCATGCTGTCGGAGAGATTGCGGAGCTAATTATAAAGTCAAAAATATATCCTAACGGCTGGTCTGAGTAGATTTACTTTTCCAATCTTACATCCACATTGATATATATGATAAAATAGGCTTTGATGGATAGAGCCGGATTAACAATTGCAATTAAAGACAAAGCCATGGATTTAGGTTTTGATTTGATAGGGGTTTCACCCATAGATTCTTTTCCTGAAAATCAGCTCTATAAAGAATGGTTAAATAAAGGGTTTTCAGGTGAGATGACATACTTGGAGAGAAATCCAGAAAAAAGGGAAGATATACAAAATATCCTTCCGGGCGCAAAATCAGTTATATCATGTGCTATGAATTACAATACCGATTATCCTTACTCTATTGAGCACGCCGATAATACAAAGGGTTGGATATCACGTTATGCATGGGGTGATGATTACCACGATACTATTAAAGATAAACTGCAGATTCTAATGAATTATATGTGTTCTGAATCCTCTGATGAAATTAATAGTAAATTGTACGTTGATACCGGCCCAGTATTAGAGAGGGCATATGGAAAATATGCTGGAGTCGGATGGGTTGGTAAAAACACTTGTTTAATAAACCAGGAAATAGGGTCATGGATTTTTCTCGCAGAGATTATTACCAATATTGAACTTGAATACGACGTTCCAGTTCCAGACAGATGCGGTACTTGTACAAGGTGTATTGACGCCTGTCCTACTGATGCGATTATAGAGCCCTATATTCTTGATTCAAGGCTGTGCATTTCATATCTCACTATAGAACTCAAGGATAAAATACCTTATGAGCTTAGAGAAGGGATACAGAACAACATTTATGGCTGTGATATATGCCAGGATGTCTGCCCCTGGAATAAGAGATCGCATATATCAGATAAAACTGAGTTTGAACCAAGGGAAGGCTCGCTCAACCCGGATTTGTCTTATTTGTCTAGCCTAAGTGTAGATGAATTTAGAAAACAGTTTAAGGGAAGCCCAATAAAAAGAACCAAGAGAAGAGGTCTCCTCAGAAATGTAATGATAGCTATGGGGAACTCAGGTGAGAAAAACTTTGTCCCTTATATTACAGAATGCCTAAAGGATGAAGAGCCTCTTGTCAGAGCGCATGCCCTCTGGGCGTTATGGAAGATTGAAGGAGTTACATCTAAGCAGGTATTGATAAACCATAGAGATATAGAAAATAATTCCATTGTTATTGATGAAATAGATAGAATCTTAAGCTCTATTTAAAGTACGTATTTTATCAACTGGTAGCAAGCTTGATCCTTTGTTACACTATTTATAAATATCACAACTTCTATACAGGTGCGTATGAGCAGAAAAATTAAAGAAGTAATGAAAGCAAATGAAAGCTTTTATCTAGCCATGAAAGATGCTGATTTTGATAGCATGCAAAGGATATGGATAAAGGATGATAATATAAAATGTGTTCATCCTGGCTGGCCTATGCTCCATGGTTGGGAGGCCGTAAGTGAGAGTTGGAAGAATATATTTGAGAATGGGAAATCACTTGATATCGAGCTGCAAGATACACATTCTGAGATTTCTGGAGATTCCGCCTGGGTAATTTGCATAGAGAAAATTAGTTATAGAATTGGGGAGGAAATACAATACGGATTTGCGCAGTCTACAAACATCTTCAAGTTTGCCGGAGACAAGTGGCTTATGGCTTTGCACCACGCATCTCCAATTCCTGCCCCAAAAGGAAACGTTTCATCCACTGATGTGTTGCAATAATTTATGTTGGATCTATCTAAAAATTAAAATTATAGAATAGATCGGCTCCAGGATTTTCTCCACCCATGTCAGCGTCTAGTGTTACGTTATTAAATAAGTGGTACTCAACAAGTACTTTATTATATGTAATGTTATTAGAGTCTATGATGGAGTCGGTGGTTCCTCTCTCAAAAGCTATATATAGATCTTCTGTCAGATATTTTCCTACTTCAACATTAGTACCCGATATGCTTACTACATCAAGCGATACAGCACTACCAAGTAATCTTTCCAGCTGTGCTGCCGCAATGCCGCCTGCCAGTCCTGAGGCTACTCCTCCTATAGCCGACCTTTCTCCGGAGCTTATATCCGTAGATGATGCTCCAAAGACCAAATAAGAAACTATGTCCGTCTCTGACATTGCAGGATTGCTGGTGAGCTCAATCTTGGGCGCTGATGCTCTCCCTCCTATATTGATATAAACATTTACATCAGAAACCCGGTAGAGGGCGGTAATATCGAGAAATGGATCTATCTCTTCACCTCCTGAGAAACTAACATTCCCTCCTTCTTCGATTCTGAAGACCTTGCCAAAGTTTTCATATGTTCCTCTAATTACACCGATGTTTCCTATTATTCTAATTGGGGCATGGTAATTCTTTTTGATATCCAGGTCTCCGCGTAATTCGACGTTTGCGCCCTGACCCTTGACCCAGTTATTTCTCTTCATCACTATTTGCATATTTAGCGCAATGTTCTTATCAAAATAGCTCTCTTTGTTACCACTATCTACTACAAACTCGTCGGATTCAATGTCTACATATTGGATCTCCGGTAGTTCTTTAGGTTCATTGTCCGGTAAGGTGATCCTGGCTTTTTCCACAGTGATCTTCCCCGATATATCTACTTGTTCACCTTTTCCCTTAACGTTAAGATCACCCGTTAATGCAGCCGAGATTTTCTCTGGCTTTATTAAAAGATTATCCATGTTACCGCTCAGGGTATAGGATAGGGTCGGTATATCAAACTCCCCTTCAAATGTGGCACTGCCGTTACTAGTTGTTAATTCCAGAGTTTGTAAAACTGCTTTTTGACCACTCATAACTATAAGCGCCTTGGGTATGCCGATTTCATTTCTGATAGTTTTTGTTTGCAACAAACCTTCTTCAAGATTTATTTGTCCGTTTAAAGTTGGGTTCTTGAGCTTTCCGGAAGCGGTTAGATTGATATCCAGGGCGCCTTCTGATTTCACAACATCATCAATTAGACTTGAGAGCGGGCTTATGTTCAAATCATTGGAGTTGATAGATAAATTAATATCCGCATTTTCCACGCTCTTCCCAACATCATCTAAGTTTAGATTGATCTTTGAAGTTCCTTTAGCGGTCAGAATATCTGTTGATTCGTTTGAAATAACGAAATTCAGATTAAGATTCTGGTTTAGATAATTAAGGCTAAACAGAATGCTGTCGTTCTTGAAATCGTTATATTGCAGATTTTGCGTTTGGATACTAGCATTAATTCCAGGGTTCTGCTTTGTACCCTCTATATCAACATTTGCATTTATCGTTCCTTGCAATGGTGTTTGGAACTCAAGGGCTTTAGTAATATCATCAAGACTTAAATTCGATATTTTCAGGTTCCCGTCTATGTTGCTGCCTGAGATATTTGCATTCGCAAGAGCTGAGCTGTCATTATGGTATAGGTTGAAATTTTGAAGCACAAAACCACCTGGTGCTAAAGTCAGTAAAATACTTTCTCTATTATCAAGAGTTGTATCTTCAAGTTTCAGCACTAGTTCAGAGATTTGTATATCTTTTTGACTAGTACTCAGATCAAGAAGTACAGCCTCCATTTTATACTGGAATTGATCATCTTCAATAATGTTGAGGTCAGCATTGATAGCGCTTCCTTCACTAGCAACATCAAGCACGATTTCGCGAATTTCTTTCTTGTTAACTTTTAAAGTCTCTACATTTAATTTAGCTTTAAGGTCAGGATTTTCATTGTTGAGGGTTCCGGAACCCTCGATCTTAATGGACTTCGCATTATACTTCTCATCCATGTCAAAATTGAGAACCTCTCCGTCAATTGTGATAGTTGGATTTTGCAGACTCCCTGTAACATCTCCACTAGCTTTTAAATTGCCCGATAGGGCGAGGTCTGGAGATATGCCTGAAATAAAACTTAAGTTCTCAACCTCTATTTCATAGTTGAAATCAGCTCCCAGTTTTTCGGGACTTTTACCTGAAGCTATAAGCTTATTTTTATCTGCATTAAGTTCTAGTGATTTAATATCGAGAATCTGGTTTTGATACGATACATCAACAGCTCCGTCAGTCAGGTTAATTCCAAAAATACTGGAGGGTGAAATAGTTCCATCGATATTAGCAGTCAGGTTTTCAAGTAAATTCCCCTGAAGTGGTATTTGCGCTTGTATATCAAACTTTGAAGTTATTTCACTTGAATAGTTTAGATCTGCAAGAATTGAACTAAGGTCCACTTTCTCCAAATTAAGATTTATATCTACTCCTGCAGTGCTGCTTGTATAATCCGCTATACCGCTTAGCTGTAAATCGCCAGCCAGCTCTCCTTTTATCTCAAATTTCTTTATCTCTGCTTTAACTCCTAGGTCTGAAAACTCTTCCCAGCTTCCTGTAGCGTTTATCTCAGAGTTAAGTACAGCGCCAAGTTCAGTGTCTACTGGTAAAGAAGAAGATGAGTCGGTTGCCGCTTCAAGCAATATGAATATTTCAGTCGTCTTGATATCATCCAAGTTCAAAGTTATATCGAAACTGTTATTGCCTTCTTTAGTAATAATTCTATTTAAGTTTATATCTCCGCCTAAAGCTAGCTTGCCTAAATCGCTGTTAAAGTTTCCTCCATTTATATTGATTGTTGTGCCAGACATTGTGATTTCTTCTAGAGTTCCAGAGATTTTTTTCTGAAGTATTTCAGATTCGGGGATTTTAATAGTTGCGTTGGCTCTAATGTCATTTGCGCTTACATATTCACCATTTCCCTTAGCTTCTAAGTTAATAGTCCCTATATTTTCAATTACATAATTTTTGACTGAAGCGTTGAGTGAAAACTTCGGTTTGTCCTGAAGATTCTCAGCGCCGGCATTTAAATTGATCTCTGCGTTATTAAACAGCACACTTAGATTATCTATATTGACCTTGTCATTGGAATAATATGCTTTTGTCGATAGTCCTGAAATTGAAAGGTTTTGGTCTGGCGCGGAAAATTCAGCGTTTCTTAGATCGAGATCTATTGCTCTGTATATGTCGATTAACTTTACTGATAGATCAACCTCGGGAATTACATATTTTGAAACCTTCCTAGCGACCCTATCATCCGTAGTTATTTCAGCATTAGTTAGAAGGAAGTTAGAGAGTATGATGCTCCAGGATGGGGGAGTTTTCTCTTGATCATCAGCTTGTTTTTTATCATCGCTGCCAATCTTCTCAAAATTCCATGAGCCATCTGCATATTTAATCAGGTTTACATCAATGTCCGTTATGAGAAGATTGTCTACCGGAACAACTTTACTAAAAAGTGATGTGCTGTTGAGCATATGAATAAGCCCATAATCAATTGTAACCTCTTTAATACTGACAAAATTTTCACCCTTAACTACAAATGAGATGTCTGAGAGTGTGATGTTGTTAAAAAAGTTTCCTTCAAGACTACCTATAGTGAAAGTCTGCCCAGTAGTTGAGCTTACGATGCTCTCAGCTGTGCTTCTGGCGAAGTTTCTGAAATATTGGGTTTGGGTAAAAAACATAAGCCCAACTAATGCTAAGATTATAACTACTAAGAAAATGCTGATGGATACTAGAATCTTTTTGCGCATGATTTAGGGTATTGGGAATTTAATACTAAGCTCACAAAGATTTTCTTGTGCAAGAAAGATATTAAACCGCCGAGCTATTAACATTACGGAGTTATTATACCTTAGAGGTTTTTTAATTCATATGAATTTAATAGTTCTATGTGTCAGCTATTTTTTAGATACTTTATATATACCAATTAGTATAAATGCTCCTCCAACAATAACGCCTCCATCCAGTCTGTTTCCCAAAATCGCCCAGTCAAAAGTAAGGCCGAACACTGGAACGAGCATGGAGGAGAAAGTTGTAATTTTAATGTCCAAGTTTCTAAGTAAATAAAACCATATCGTGAAGTCTACAGCAGATGCTATTAAACCAGTAAATAGCAATATATAGATTGAATGTGCATTCCAGTTGATAACTAATAGCCCCTCAGTTGGAATTGCTAGGAGTGCTAGACCGATGGCTCCAATACAGAGCTGGAGAGTACTTACCATATAGATATTCTCTCCACCCATTCGTTTCTTTACCCATATGTTAGAGATTGCCCATGATATCGCACCCCCAATTACTAGCAGTTCTCCTATAAGAACCCCGGTATCCTGATGTACGAATGTATCTCTTCCCAAAATACAGGCTATACCAATTGTACCTATAGCGACTCCTATCCATTTAGCTCTATTGAGCCGTTCTTTTAAATAAAAATGAACCATAAACATCGTCCAAATTGGCATTGTATAAAGGAGTACTGATGTTTTCCCTGCGGTTACATATTTCATTCCGTACAGCATGAGTCCAAACATGAGTGTAGTTTGGAACATCCCGATCATAAAGTAATCCGGCAGTTTCTTTAACTTGGGCCATTTAATTGACTTAATGCTTACAAAGATGATCATTGCAACCCCTGCGATTGCGCATCTCCATGCAGCAAAAGTGAAGGGTTCGCCGTAGTTAAGGCCCATCTTCATAAGAACCCATGAGTATCCCCAGGTGGTTATTGTGAAGACAAGTAAGAAAATAAGAAGGAAAGTTTTATTCATCTGGAAGCCGATTTATTTTAGACATTATCCTATGCAATCTATCTATCTTGACAAGGTACCGTCAATATTTATAATTACATACCTTTTAAATTTTGTCTGGGATTTGTATTTTTAGTTTATCTACTTCAGGTAAAGGTGCACAGGCTGTAATTAGTTGTTATTTATATATAATTACGAAGTTGATTCGGCAGAAGTAGTGCTCGAAGAAGCTTAACAAGGTCGGTGATTAAATCCTATATAACTTGAACCCAGATTCTTTAATCATTTAAAAGAGTTACCAAAGTTGTTCAACTTTTGATCGGAGGTAAGTAAGGTGAAGATTCTAGTCATAGTAAGTCAAACACAAGATACAGAGGCCAAGATTCAAGTCACGGCAAGTGGAGATTCAGTTGATACTGCAGACATGAAATGGATTATGAATCCATATGATGAATTTGCGGTTGAAGAGGCCATCCAAACTAAAGAAAAACATGGTGGAGAAGTTGTAATAGTATCCATCGGTCCTGCGAGGGTAATTGATACTATAAGACAAGCCCTAGCAATGGGAGCAGACAGCGCTGTTCATATTAACGGAGATAGTTTTGCTGAAACGGATCCCTTTGCAATTGGGAAACTAATAGCAAGCGAAATTAAGAAACTAGGCGATTTTGATGTGATTTTCACAGGTATGAAAATTATTGACGAAGAGTCAGGACAAGTGGGCGTTCAAGTTGCAGAAGAACTTGGTATTCCTCATGTCTCACTAGTAAGTAAAGTGGTTGAGATAAACGCCGATGCAAAGAAAGCAGTTTGCCAGAAAGAAATTGACGGCGGTCACGTAGTTGTTGAAGTACCGCTTCCTTGTTTAATTACATGCCCTGATGCTATGAATGAACCACGTTATGCATCGCTTCCCGGTATTATGAAGGCTAAGAAAAAGCCTCTTACCGAAGTTGGAATTGATGATATTAGTTTTGACGGGCTTGGATTTGGCAAAGAAGCTGTTAGCAAAGAAGGTGCTCGTGTTAAAACCACAGGTATTGAGGTACCACAAATTGAAAGAAAACTGAAAATAATAAAAGGTAGCGATGAGCCTATGGTTAAAGGTGAGGAAGTAGCAAACGCTGCTGAAGAGCTTATAAAACTTCTTAGAGAAGACGCAAAAGTTATATAGCTCTGATACAAACTATTAAGAAATTGAAGGAGAAAAAAAATGAGTAACGATGTTTGGGTAGTTGCCGATCTAAAAATAGATGGAACAATCAGAAAAGTAACTTTTGAAGCTCTAACGGAGGCTAAAAAGAAATTAGTAGGAGGACTTGGTGGCCAGTTGTGTGCAGTTCTTCTTGGCTCAGGAGTTTCGGGGCTGGAAGCTGAGTTAGGTAAGTACGGTGCAGAGAAAGTTTATGTTGTAGACACGGACCTACTAAAAGATTTCAACACCGAGGGCTATGTGAATGCCTTGGGCGAATTAATAAAGCAAAATGAGCCTGCAGTTGTAATTGCTGGCAACACAGTGTTTGGTCAGGATTATTTCCCGAGAGCAGCCGCTAGAGTTGGAGCCGGAGTTGCAATGGATGCGATCAAGATCGGTCTTTCTGGGGATAACAAACTTCAGATTGAAAGGTATTCTCATTCAAGTAAAGCGATTCAGACACAGGTTTTTCATGGCGGCGCTACGATGATGGCGACTGTAAGACCAAACTCATTTAAAGCTGAGGAATCTCCTGCTACACCTGAAGTAATTAGCGGTTCTGTTGAGCTCAACCCCGCAGATGTTTCTGTTAAAGTTCTAGAACTACAAACCAAAGCATCAGACAGACCGGAACTCACTGAAGCTGAAAGAGTAGTTGCAGGTGGCCGTGGTTTAGCTAGTGAAGAAAACTTCAAATACATATATGAGCTTGCTGATACACTTGGCGCTGCTGCAGGTGCAACTCGTGCAGCTGTGGATGCAGGTTACTGTCCTTATGACATGCAGGTTGGTCAGACAGGTAAAGCAGTATCACCTAATCTTTACATAGGAATTGCAATTTCGGGTTCTGTACAGCATTTTGCAGGTATGGGTTCTTCTAAGGTTATTGTTGCTATCAACAAAGATCCAGAAGCTCCAATCTTCCAGAAATGTGATTATGGTATTGTAGGTGATCTATTTGATGTATTGCCACCGTTTACAGAGAAGGTTAAGCAGCTTGTTTCAGAATAATTTAGAATAATACTAATTATAGGGACGGCTGAGCAGTCGTCCCTACTATATCAACCATTTCGATTTTATCTATTTTTTCACCTAAGAATCTTCCAGCTACTGATATAAAAGTGTCGGACACGTCCGTTAAATAAAAATCTCTTTCTGAGGGAGTTTTGCTGTCATTAAGTAGATCTTTCTTAACTAATATTTGTTTGATTTGGGATGCCGTTTCTTGTGCAGAGTCAACAAGTGTAATTTCATCACCTACGATTTTCTGTATCATGTTTTTTAGAAGCGGATAGTGGGTGCAGCCTAAAACAAGAACGTCAATTCCACTGTCTTTAATTGGGTTTAAGTATTCTTTTGCTATTCCCTCGACTATTTCACCCTCAACCCAGCCTTCATCAGCCAGAGGTACAAAGAGTGGGCAGGCTTCTGAAATAACCTCAATATCAGGATTTAGATTTTCTATAGCTTTTGTATAAGCGCCGCTGTTTATTGTAGAGGGTGTGCCAATAACTCCAATCTTGTTTTTATTGGTAACTTCAACTGCTTTCTTGGCCCCCGGTTCAATGACACCAAGTACGGGTATATCAAATTCTGCTCGAAGACTTGGAATTGAGACAGATGATGCGGTATTGCATGCTACTACAAGCAACTTGATGCCCTTTGAAATTAGGAACTCTGTGTTGCTACGGGAATATGCAATTACAGTTCTGCCTGACTTAGTCCCGTAAGGAACCCTTGCCGTATCACCTAAATAAACAATATCTTCGCCATGAAGTGTCTTTATTAACTCCTTTGCAACGGTTAATCCGCCTATACCGGAATCAAATACTCCAATCGGGGCGTTCTTGATGTTGTTTTTCATAAGTTCACACGTTTACTCTATATCTATAATTTAGAAGAATACTTCAATCGCTTTTTCTATTGAGTCGACTCCAATAAGAGAGATAGAATTATCGGCAGACACAACTCTGTCAAGGTTTATCTTGGGCACAACGCATTTGGTAAAGCCGAGTTTTTGGGCTTCATTTATTCTCATATCTATTTGAGAAACCCCTCTGACCTCTCCTGCAAGTCCTATCTCGCCAAATACCACAACTCCGGGGTCTAGCGGTTTGTTCAAAAAGCTTGAAACAAGGGCTATAGAGATTGCCAAATCAATTGCGGGCTCTTCAATCTTTACTCCTCCAGCTACGTTCATAAAAACGTCCTGTCCTAAAATCTGAAGCCCCGCTCTTTTTTCAAGAACGGCGAGTAATAATGAAACTCTGTTATTATCAAGCCCTATTGTTGTTCTTCTGGGCACTCCAAAACTACAAGGCGAAACCAGGGCTTGAATCTCAACCAGTATGGGTCTGGTTCCTTCAATGCTAGGAGTTACAACGGAACCAGAAGCATTTTCCGGGCGTTCTGATAGAAATATTTCTGATGGGTTCTTAACCTCTTTGAGCCCAACGTCCATCATTTCAAACACGCCGATTTCATTAGTAGAGCCAAATCGGTTTTTTATTGCTCTTAGTATCCTATACGGATGATCTTTTCCACCTTCAAAATATAACACGGTGTCTACAAGGTGTTCTAAGACTTTAGGTCCTGCGATTGCTCCTTCTTTTGTTACATGTCCTACAAGAAAAATAGCGGGGCCGTTGGTTTTCGCATGGTGCATAAGTTTTGCTGTGCATTCTCTAATCTGTCCTACGCTGCCGGGCGCTGAAGCTAACTCTTCAGTGTACATAGTCTGTATTGAGTCAATCACCGCTATTTGCGGAGAAAGGGCTTTTATTTTTTCTAATATGCTTTCTACAGAAGTTGCTGATAGTACGAAAACTTGCTCTGATGAAATCCCAATTCTCTCCGCCCGTAGCTTTACCTGCTCTGGTGATTCCTCTCCGGTAACATAAAGGAGATTTAGGCTGTCGCCGATTTCTGAGGAAGTGGTGATATCGTTTAGCATCTGGAGCGCAAGAGTTGATTTCCCAATACCTGGATCACCACCTACAAGTATCACAGAGCCCGGAACAAAACCTCCTCCAAGCACCCTATCTAATTCATCGTTATTTGTAGGAATCCGATCCTCTTTTCCACTTTGGATCTCAGTTATAGGTATCGGATCTGAAGTTTTAGCTGCTTTATAAGCAGTTTTTGTTTTTTCCTGCTGCTCCTCTACATAAGTATTCCAGCTCTCACATTCAGGGCATTTCCCAAGCCATCTGGGAGAAGAGTTGCCGCAGTTTTGACATACGTACTGTGTAATGACTTTTGATTTTTTCATAAGATATCAATCTCTAAAAGTAAGGAGATTATACTACATATTCTGTGACATTGGATAGACTAATTAATATTAACCGGATTGATTTTTATGTCTCTATTATTACACTCCTCTATACAAACTCTTTTTGGAGGAAATTATGAGAAGAACTCTGTTCACTGTGATTTTTGTTCTTACGGCAGTTCTTGCATTTCATTTAATGAATAGTAATGCGGAGTCATCTGACAAATCCGAGGCAGTTGTAGCTAATCTGGAGAAACAATATTTTGAAGCGCTTGAGAATCAAGACCAGGAGCTTATGGGCTCACTTCTTGATGACAGTTTTGTTATATCGAGTATGAGTAGCAGCAGGTCTATGAAGAAGAAAGCTTTTCTTGAAACTCTACCAAAGCAGGTGATGACTTCTCACGAAATAACAGCTATAAAAGTAGATGTTGTCGACGACAAAGCGAACTCCCAAGTGGATATTAGCATGACTAAGACCTATGACGGGGATGACCATAGCGGCGATTATGAAGTGTATAGTGTTTGGGTGAGCAAAGACGGCAATTGGAAATTAGTCGAGCGCAAAATAAAATTTTTAAATCCATCTCAGTAAACCTATCGTAAGTAAGGTTTGGTATTCGAAAGAGTATTAAACTTAAGTTGCGAGGTGAGAACTTTGAGTCAAACTATCACAAATCTAGACGCAAGTGTAGCAATACCACCTATAGATGTCTCCGCCCCTAAAGAGGTAGAAACTCTCACTTGTGCAATGGGATGTTTTTGGGGGCCAGATTGCAGGTTCGGAGCAATGGATGGTGTGGTTAGAACAAGGGTAGGGTACGCAGGTGGAACTACTTATAACCCAACCTACCATAGTATAGGCGATCATATAGAAACTATTCAGATTGATTATGACCCTCAAAAGATTTCATATGAGCAGATACTGGAAGTATTCTGGAATGGTCATAAGCCAACCCGGACTGTGTGGAAGAGACAGTATGCATCTGCATTATTTTTTCATAATGACCATCAGGAAAAATTAGCTAGAGAAACAAGAGATACAATATCTTCAGATCTTGGAGAAGAAGTTAAGACAGAACTTATTCCTTTCTCCAAGTTCTATATGGCTGAGATGTATCATCAGAAATATCACCTTCAGGGATACGAAGAACTGATTGCTGAATATCGTTCTATATATCCAAGTTTGGGTGATATTGTGAACTCTACTTCCGTTGCAAGAGTAAATGGATATATTGGCGGTTATGGTGAAATCTCACAATTTGAAGTAGTGTTCCCGCTGCTTGGTTTGTCTGATGACAAACAGGATTTTCTGAAGGATATTATAGTTAGGAATAAAAGATAGAGGTCCGTATTTAGGAGATTTGTAAATTATGATGGCAGCGCTTTTTTTGTTATTTGTAATTACGATGGTTCTTGCTTGGTATGGTAAAAAGCAGGTATCGATTTATTTGTTTGTTATTACAGTCCTTTTATGTGCTTTATGGTTTTGGCACCATATGAATGACCCTTTAAATATCAATCTATGAGGTTAAGATAAGCATATGACGCCCTCACTAGCTACTAGGATAAATGCATTTGGAGTATTGGGTATGTGCTTCATATTGTTGGGGGCGTACTATGTCCAGTTTGTAGAGGGTGAATTCCCTTGCCCTCTTTGCTTGCTTCAAAGACTGGCTATGTTGGGAGTTGCTTTTGGAGCCATGCTGAATTTAAGATACGGACTACATCCACAACACTATTCTATTTCCATAATAAGCGCTATTTTCGGTGCATGTGTTTCCATGCGTCAGGTCTTGCTTCATATAGCCCCTGGCACAAGCGGCTATGGCTCCGCTGTTTTGGGTCTACACCTCTACACATGGGCTTTGATAGTTTTTGTTGTAGCTATATTTCTGATCGCCGTTATGATGTTCTTTGAGGGACAATTCGAGGAAAATGTAGACAATAAATCAACGAGTAATTTAAGTTGGTTCATAAAAGCGGTTTTCTTGTTAGTGTTATTAATCGCTGCAGCCAATGTACTAACTACTTTTTTTGAATGCGGTATTGGTCAATGCCCGGATAACTCAACATCTTACAAAGAACTTTCCTAAATGCTTTTATCTTGCTAATAATCTTTAGTTGTATTATCTTTCTAGTTCAAATTATATTGGCGGTTTAAATTAAAACTATCACAGTTCTCATAAAAGGAGGTCTGGTGTGCCAGACAATTCATTTTCAAGAAGAAATTTTCTAAAGGTAGGCGGGGTTGGAGCTATTGCCGCAACTTCATTGGATTTGAGTGGGCTACTTTCTGCTCCTGAAGCTCAAGCGGATGAATCTAAAAGACCCCAAAATGCAGATGAAGCATTGCAAGCCCTAATGGAAGGAAACAAGCGGTTTGTGAATTCTCTAAAGAAAGGACCGGGCAGATCTTCTAAGCGTCGTAAAGAGGTTGCGGCGGGTCAAAACCCATTCGTTGCAATTCTGGCATGTGCTGATTCCAGAGTAGCTCCTGAGATTTTATTTGATCAGGGGATCGGAGATTTATTTGTAGTAAGGGTCGCGGGCAACATAGTAAATCCGACTAATTACGGAATACAGGGAAGCCTTGAATTCGGAGTGTTAGCTCTTGGAGCTCCTTTAATAATGGTGCTTGGTCACAGTGAGTGCGGAGCAGTTGCGGGAGCTATAGAGGCTTTACAGAAAGGAACTGAATTCCCGGGTTCTATTAATAACATTGTTCAAACCATTGAACCTGCTGTTGAAAGAGCCAAAACTGAAAAGGGCGATCTACTCCATAACTCTATAATTTCTAATGTACAGATAGGTGTTGATAAGCTTAATAATTCAGATCCAGTAATTTCTGATCTTGTTAAGAAAGGGAAAGTAAAAGTGGTAGGCGCCAACTACGACCTTAAAACTGGTGAAGTCAAGCTGGTCGGCTAGTTTCTGTTTTAATTTAGCTCCAATTAATTAAAATGCTTTCTTGCTATCTAAAGTGCTGCTTTTCTTTAGATAGCAAAGCTTTACCTAAAAGGTTTACTATATGGCAACCGGTTCAAAAAAAGTAATTTATGCAGCGCTGGCAGGAAATGCCTTGATTGCGGTAACCAAATTTATTGCTGCATCCATCACTGGAAGCTCAGCTATGCTGTCGGAGGGTATTCACTCCCTTGTGGATACTGGCAATCAGGTGCTTCTCTTAAATGGATTAAAAAGAGCGCAGAAGCCGCCCGATAAGAATTTCCCCTTTGGATATGGAAAAGAGATTTACTTCTGGAGTTTTATTGTTGCAATCTTGATATTTGCTCTTGGCGCGGGGATTTCTATATACGAAGGCATTCTTCATCTACGGCATCCGGAACCTGTAACTAGTCCATATATAAACTACATTGTTATTGGGTTTGCTCTCATCTTTGAAGGTGCTGCATGGTATTTTGCTTTTAAAGAATTTACCAAGTCAAAAGGTAAGTGGAGCTATATAACTGCTGTTCAAAGAGCTAAAGATCCCTCAATCTTTGTCGTACTCTTCGAAGATTCCGCAGCGTTAATCGGGCTTGTCGTCGCTTTCCTGGGCATATTCCTCGGACAAATTACAGGGATAGTCTATTTTGACGGTGCTGCGTCAATTATTATCGGACTTATCTTAGCCGGTACGGCCACTTGGCTGGCTTATGAAACAAAGGGCTTATTAATTGGTGAAAGCGCCAATGAATCGATTGTTAAGGGAATCAGAGAGCTTGCATCAGGGTATGATAGTGTCTTGTATGTAAACGATGTTCTAACCCTGCATATGGGACCTGATTTTATTATTGTTAACATTAGCCTCGAATTTGCAGATGAATCTAAGGCTGATGAGATAGAGTTTGCAATAGAAAAAATGGACAAAGACATTAAGAAGAACTATTCTCAAGTGAAGAGAGTCTTTGTTGAGGCGGAAGCAAGGAAATCTTCTAGTATAGAATAATTGTCTACTAAATAGCATTTAGGTCTTGAAAATAGTAGATCAATGACTATTTTTTAAGCTGAATTTGAAAGAAATTCCTATCTATATTGTTCCAACATAATTTTACGGAGGTATTTAACATAAATGGCTGAAAAGACTACAAAAAAACATGAATTCCAGGCTGAGGTAAAGCAGGTCCTGGATATTGTAATAAATTCACTATATACAGATAAAGAGGTTTTTATTAGGGAGCTGGTTTCCAATGCTTCAGATGCGCTTGAGAAACTGAGATATATTCAACTGACGGAAAAAGAGATTTATGATGAAGATCTGCCTCTTGAAATCACTATTACAACTGACGATAAAGAAAATACTATAACAATAGAAGACCATGGTCTTGGAATGACGCGAGATGACCTAACTCAGAATCTTGGCACGATTGCACACTCCGGATCAAAGGCCTTCCTTAATGCTGTAAAAAAGGAAGGAGAGGTTAACCAGAATCTGATAGGTCAGTTCGGTGTTGGTTTCTATAGCGTTTTTATGGTTGCCAAATCTGTCGAAGTTTATACACACAATTGGACTAAAGCGGCTAAGAGTCTTTTGTGGAAGAGCGACGGCTCAGGAACCTATGAAATTGATAGCGCCAAAGGTGTGAGGCGCGGTACAAAGATTGTCGTCCACTTAAAAGATGAGGACAAAGAGTTTTCAAATAACGAAAGGGTCAAACATGTTCTCACTCACTACTCCAGCTTCGTTCAATTTCCGATAAAGCTAAATGGTGAGCAAATTAATAACATCCAGCCTATATGGATGCGCAATAAAAATGAAATTACAGATGAAGAATACACAGAATTCTATAAATTCCAGGCAAACGCTTTTGATGAACCAAATTATAGAATGCACTTTAACTCGGACGCGCCAATTGAAATAAATGCCCTTGTTTTTGCTCCTAAACTCAACCCTGAGCAAATGGGGTTTGGTAAAGTGGATCCTGGTGTGAGTTTATATTGTAAAAAAGTTCTAATAGATTCGAAGCCTGAAGGCTTACTTCCAGATTGGATGCGCTTTCTTAAGGGGGTGGTAGACAGCGCCGATCTACCGCTGAATATTTCACGAGAGAGTATGCAAGATAGTGCTCTTGCAAATAAAATAGGTCAGGTAATAACAGGTCGTTTTATTAAAATGCTTGAAGACGAGTCTAAGAAAGACGCTGATAAGTATCAAGAGTTTTATAAGACTTTCTCTCTTTTTATTAAAGAGGGCGTGGCTGCAGACTTTAAGAATCGTGACCAACTTGCAAAGCTGCTTAGATATGAATCTTCCGCTACGGAAAAAGAAAAATTTACTACTCTTGACGATTATGTGTCCCGAATGAAAGAAGAACAAAAAGAGATTTATTACCTATATGCACCTAACAGAGAAACTATAGATAGCGGTCCTCATTTAGAAGCGTTTAAGGCTCATGGTATCGAAGTTCTTTATCTATATGAGCCTGTGGATGAATTTGTTATGACGAGCTTAGGTAAGTATGCGGATAAAGATCTAGTCTCAGCTGATAATTCAGATATTGAACTTGAAGAAGTTGCTGCTAAGAAAAAGAAGGCTCTGTCAAAAAAAGACTCAGAGGCTCTATGCGAGTGGATTAAAGAAAGTTTGGGAGACAGTGTAAATGAGGTTAGTGTAAGTAAGCGTTTGGTGGACAGCCCGGCAATCGCGCTAAATGCTGATAAGGTAATGACCCCTTCAATGCGCCGTATGATGAAAGCTATGAAGCAAGATGTAAATATGCAGAATTCAGTTAATTTAGAGATTAATACTAAACATGAGCTAATCAAAAATTTGAGTGCGCTAAAAGATAAAGATGCTGACACTGCTAAGCTTGTAACAGAACAAATTCTGGACAATGCTCTTATTGCAGCAGGTTATTTAGAAGATCCAAGAGACATGGTTAACCGTGTGTATAAATTACTTGAGAAGGTATCAGAGAAATAAACCTTTATTTGAGGATATCATGATTACTAAAAAATATTCAGAGCATAATGTCTTAGACTCACCTTATGCCAGGGAAATGCGTGAGATATTGAATTCGAGTGAATATGATAAAGCCGCGGTAGCTGTTGCCGTTGATTTGGAGCAGATGAATGCGCATTATCATGAAACGTTCGACGAAATTTTCTATGTTTTAGATGGTGATATGAAGTTTGAGTTTTATGATCCGGAAACCGAAAATATCT
>Ga0209633_10001674_pt1 | contig 22363 bp, 25 predicted proteins | sample Cruoilmetagenom1_FD_187290 | JGI IMG/M metagenome (GOLD analysis project Ga0209633, IMG submission 187290) | Oil polluted marine microbial communities from Coal Oil Point, Santa Barbara, California, USA - Sample 1 (SPAdes) (version 2) | ecosystem: Environmental > Aquatic > Marine > Oil seeps ... | reverse complement strand
CGTCTTTGAGGCCGCGAAAATTCATCCGTGTTTTGGAAATCAATGATTTGGGATTTTCCAGATAGGTATCTAGCGTGTCATGGTCCCAAACCAGCCCATCCGCCCCGGCCCGCAACATTGATTCAGAATACTTAAACCCCTCAATTGATCCGGCGACGCGCTGGAACAGCAGGTTCAACTGTGGCCCAACCCGGTTCGTCGCTCCCTCACCAACCTTGTGACAACTGCGGCATTTCTTGAAAACCCGCTCGCCACGTTTTGCATCCGCGTCGGCATGATTGGCCGCAGCGGATTGGGCAAAGCAGGCAACAATGACGCTTAGCAAAACATGCCTTAATTCAATCATATTGGTCCCCCGGAATTTGCCGAAGTCCGCCCCGGTTTCGCCCCCCAAGCCGCAAGGCGAGGCCCACGCCGTTGCGCAACACCATCTTCATACAAATTTTCATCTGTTGGGGGGATGGCGTGGTCTTGGTCCGCACCATCGGGTTGCGCAATTGACAGGCCAAGCCCGCAACAATTGCTGTATCGGGCGCAGACATCATGCGCCACTTCGCCTTATGATCAGTCGCTTCTTTCATTCAGCCCCCTCCATCTTGTAAGTAGAGCAGCTCGTTCAGAACCTCGTTATTGGCGTTACAGGTTGCGTTAATTCAATCATGCCCCTGTGACCTTTACTGATGTGTTTGGGTCCAACTGGATCGTCCCTTTGCGCTTGATGTAATCCTCAACCACATTCCAGATCTCCGGCCCCTCCGTGCCTTCACGCACCGAAGCCCATCCAGCAACCACATAGGTTTTAGCCGGATCAACCGCTTCACCGGTTTTAAGCACAGTCATATTGGTCAGGCGTTCCCCTTGGGGTTTCGAGACATCAATGTGATAACCCATGCCACCGACCCGCACCATGTCACCGCCCTGTTGATAGTAGGGGTCAGGGTTGAACAGGTTGTCGGCAACATCCTCTAGGATGGTTTTGATGGTCTCGCCACTCATTTCCGAGCGGTACGCATTCGGATAGGTCATAGCTGTGGCGTTGTAGATATCCTCGCGGGTGATCGCATCACCTGGCAGCAGGCTGGGTCCCCAGCGAAAGCCCGGGCTAAGCGCGATGTCGGCTTCGCGCTCGTCAATCAGCGCATTGCAGATCAGATCATCCCACGTGCCGTTAAAATTACCACGGCGGTACAGCAGGCTGTCGGTGTGACCGATCACTTCGGACATCTCGTCAATGTAAGGCGCGCGTTCGGCTTCAATAGCGGCGGCGACTTCGGTGTCTGCCTCGATCACGTCCGAGAATACAGGGATCAATTTGTGCCGAAAGCCCATCAACTGGCCATCACGCACATCCAGATCAAGGCGCGAAACGAATTTGCCGTTGGAACCGGATGCGATCAGCATGGTTTTGTTCACCAGCACCGGTTCAGGCAACGCATCATGGGTGTGCCCCGTCAGGATCACGTCGATACCGTCTACCTTGGTGGCCAATTGGCGATCCACGTCAAAGCCATTGTGTGACAACAGCACCACCAGATCAGCCCCAGCCGCACGCACTTCGGCCACCACTTCGCGCATGCGCTCTTCGCGCACACCAAAGGACAGGCCGGGGAACATCCAGTTCGGGTTGGCGATCGGCAAGTAAGGGAAAGCTTGGCCAATGACGGCCACTTTGGCGCCGCCACGTTCAAAAAATTTGTAAGGCTCCAGCGCGGGTTCATCCCACTCGTTATCGAACACGTTGGCCCCTAGGAACGGGAAATCCAGCGTATCAACGATTTCATTCACCCGATCAACGCCCAGCGTGTATTCCCAGTGGCTGGTCATCGCGTCGGGTTTCATCAGGTTCATGACGTTGACCATGTCCTGTGCTTGGGTTTTCAGGCAGGTATAAGAGCCGTGCCACGTGTCCCCTGCATCCAACAGCAACGCGTCAGGGCGCGCGGCGCGAATGGATTTGATCACTGTCGCCATCCGGTCCAAACCGCCCATTTTGCCATAGCCTTTGGCCAGACTCGCAAAATCTGTATAGGACAGCGCATAGGCTTCGGGCGTGCCTGGTGTCAGGTTGAACATTTTCAGGAAATCAGCACCGGTGACATGCGGCGGCATACCATTCACAGCGCCAACGCCCAGATTGATCTCGGGTTCCCGGAAATAGACCGGTTTCATTTGACCATGCACGTCACAAATGTGGATCAGCGTGATATTACCGAAGGTGTCAAAATCCAACAACTGGTCTTGGGTCAACGCCTGTTGCGCCGCCAATTTGGCCCAATTGCCAACGCCCGACGTACCGTAAATGGCCGAGGCTGCGACTGTGGCTTGCAAAAAATCCCGGCGCGAAATCATATCGTGGTCTCCTCGGTTTATTGCCGTGCTGACTGAAAGGGCAAAAGCCCAAAAAACCAGATATCAACTATTGGTCAGTATTGAAAAAATGCGCCCCGCGAAACAGGCGGGGCGCATTTGATATTTTAGTTCCGGATCGACGGGCCCTCAACGGACAGCCCATTGCCGCGCGATGCGACATACAGCTCTAGTGCAAGGAAATCCTCGCTGCCGGGTTTGTATGTTTGAGCCCGTGTATCACGTACGCAGCCTTTGAAACGCGCATGCACACCGTTCAATTTGGCATTTTTCAGGCGATACACTGGAAAGCCATTGGTCTGACCTTGAGATAGATGATCGGCGCGGATGTGCAGATCATAGTTGTCCTCATGGCAATTGGCACAAGACATCTCAAGTTGACCTGTCTTGGTATAGTACATCTCCTTGCCACGTTCCCACATAGATTGTGCAGGGCCATCAATGGCAACATTCACCGGCATGCCGCGTGATTGCAATGTGATCAGCGCATTCATGGCTGTCATTTTGCCCCCTGTCAGCTTCCAAGCATCGGCCCCCATACGGGTTGTACGACAGTTGTTGACCTCCATATCGATGGAACGGACTTCACCAGCCGCCTCATTCCACTTTGGATAGGTCGCCTTGACGCCCGCCATGCTTTCTTCGGCAGCACCGTGACAGGACGCACAGGATTTACCCTCAGAGCCATCGACCTTGTTCCAAGCATCCTGCGCAATATCAACAAAGATCATGCCAGGATTGTCAAAGTCATCCATCTGCGCGGTTTGAGTTTCATCTTTACGGAAAATCCAACCTGAGAAAATCTCATCCAAGGCCCCGTCCAAATGGGCGGGGGCGGCAGTGCGGGTGACGATCTCGGTCTCCCCGTTGATCACCAGCTTTTTGTCCAGATCAGCACCAGCAAAAACCGCGCTGGAGCCAACTGTCATTGCAGCCGCGATGGCCAAAGTTCCAAGAGTGCTTTTGAGCAATTTATTATTCATTATTATGTCTCCTCCCTAACGTGACTAAATTCGCTTAGGCCATTGCGACGGCTTTGACAGCTTCATAGACATCGCCATCATCGTCATACCAAGTGAACTTAAACTCGCCCGCTTCTGGAACTGTTGCGTCAAATTCAAAGAACGGGTTCGTTGAAATTGCAGGCTCCATTGTAACGTCAATCACGCTTTGACCATTAAACTCGCAGGTAAAGCGGTTGATGATCGAACGTGGGATAAAGTTGCCTTCTTTGTCTTTACGACGCCCTGATTCCATCTTGTGGCTGATCAGGGTTTTGATTGTAATGGCCGAGCCCGCTGCTGCGGTCTTGGGCACTTTAACACGGGGTTTTACACCAGATGCCATGTTGTGATCTCCTTGAGATTAGCCGCCGCAGCCGCCGATTGTAACTTTGATTGCGTTTGCCGTTTTCACAAAACTGCCGTCGGCCATTTTGGCGACCGCAACGATGTCTTGTGAGCCAGCCAGACGGATGCGCATGGCAACCGATTGCTTGGCAGCGAGCGCGCCGAAATTGGCCGTTGCAACTGCGGGGTCAGGGTTCCCTGCCGCCAGCAAAATGATCGAAACCGCACCGGGTGCGTCTACGGATACCGGCACTGTGTTGCCGTTCTCCGCAATTTCGGGGCTTGTCAGCGTGATACCACCTTCACCAACATCTGCACCGCCTGTAAAGGCAGCAATTGCCTCGTCAGCGGCAGCAAATGCCTGAAACGGCAGGATCGTCGCGGCGAACGCACCAGCACCGATGGCTAGGGCATTGCGTCTCGTCAATTCCATGTGATTTCTCCTCATTTTCATTATTTGAGCGTCATGAGATATGCGAGCACATCTTCAATTTCTTGGGCCGCCAGCAAGGGCGCAAACGTGTCGTCAGCCGCCTTGCCGGTGTAGCGTTTGCCAGGCCGGATATATCCATCAACCCGGTAAAAGGATGGCATGAATGAATCTTCAAAGGTTACATCTGCGTTGACAAGAATGCCGCGAATCTGGGCCTCCGAGTAACGATCTGCAACACCCGCCAGATTTGGACCAATTTCGCCCTGAAAGGCGACGTCTGGCATTTCATCATTGGCGTGGCAAGCAATGCAATTGCCGTGCTTTTTGCTGGCAACCACCATGCGGCCATTCACTGGATCACCGACAACACCTGTTATTGATGCAGCAACGGCACCGTCTTCAAACACGACATCGCCCGGCGCAATTTCAGCTGCAGATAGTGCAGTCGTTGCTGCAAACAAGGCGGCCATGCCTAGAATAGCTGGCTTCATTATAAATCCTCCCATTAGATTCTGTCCGTCCGTATTCCCAAAGGCTAGTCAGTTTGTCGCACCCACGCAATATATAAATACGTATTTATGAATGTATCTTTGCGATAATTACCCAGAAAAGCCAACAAACGAACGCTTTAGCAAGGCGATAAAAAAACTGTGCCGACGCGGTGGATTCACTCGATCACACCCTCTTCTTGCAGCATGCGGGCATGATATTTCTGGAACGGTTCGTCCCCGTCATAGCCCTTTTGCACGATCCACTCCATCAAGTGTCTGGTGGTGTATTTACCAAATGCCCCGGGCATGGTGGCGGCGGAAAACTGGGGGGCCGTCACCTGTTCGGGTTCATCATCGCGCATGAACATCATGGTCGGGGTAAAGATAACACCCCAGCGCCCCGCCATGTCGCGCTCTGCCATAACTGTGCCGTCAAAATCGGTCACTTCAATGTCACCAAACAGGTTCATCTGCACCACATAGAACCTCTCGCGGATCATCGCATCAATCAAAGGATCGGGGAAAACCTCGTTGTGCATCTTGTTGCAATAGATGCAGCCGCGTTGCTCCCAGATGATCAGCAGGCGCTTGTCTTGAGCTTTGGCCTCGGCCAGATCTTCGCGCAAATCCAAAAATGTGTCTTCCAGCCATGTGGGCTTGTGTAACCCGTCATCGCCCATTTCAACGGCCGTAACAGGCCCCGCAATTGCCAATAACATGGCAAAGAAAAATCCGATCATACGCATAGCTTTTCCTCTCTTGAGTTACCCGATGTTTTGGAACCACGGGAACAGTTTGATCATAAAGTTGGCAATCACATTCACGCTGCCCGTGACCATCAATATCGCAAACAAGATCAACATCGCCCCCATCACTTTTTCGACATAAGCCAAATATTTGCGGTTGCGCGCCATCCAGCGCAAGAACGGTTTGGCGAAAAACGCGGCCAAAACGAAGGGCGATGTCATTGCCAAGCCAAATGTCATCAACAACAAGCCCCCCTCAATCACAGTGTCCTTCATAGAAGCGACAAACAGAATGCTGGCCAGCATCGGCCCAACGCAAGCCGACCAGCCAAATCCAAAAGCCAACCCCATGACATAGGCCCCGATAATGGTTGACGGGTCGCCCTTACTTTCGAATTTCGCCTCGCGATACAGGAACGGCACCCGCATAACCCCCAGAAAATGCAGGCCAAATACGAATATGATGGCCGCAGCGGCGTAGGTCAGTTCGGTCTTCCACATCCGAACCGATTGCCCGGCGGCCGTTGCCCCCATGCCCAGCAGTATGAAAATCGTGGTGACGCCCAGCGCGAAAAACAGCGCTGAAATCACCAAACGTCGCGCAGCCCCTGGTGCAATACTGTCGTCATTTTGCAGCTCGGACATCGAAATGCCGGCCATGTAACTAAAGTAAAACGGCACCATCGGCAGCACGCAGGGCGAAAAGAACGCGATAAAGCCCTGCAGCATCGCCCCGCCAAATGTCGCATCTAACATAATGTTCTCTGTCCTTGTCCCTTTGATCAAAACACATTACTATGTATCTATGTTTAGGCAAGTGTACTGTTCATGACCCATTTGATGCGCATCATACTGGCAGCGATGCTAGGGCTTTCCCTAAGCACAGCATTGGTCCATGCCGAAGCCCGTCTGATGATGGTCGAAGAGCAGGGCTGCCCTTGGTGCGAACGCTGGAAGGCCGAGATTGGTCCGATCTATCCAAAGACCGCTGAAGGGCGGATTGCGCCCCTGTTCAAAGTGATGATACGCGACCCTTTGAAGGACGGAATCACCCTGAATTCCCCCCCCATTTACACCCCCACATTCATCCTGTTAAACGATGGCCATGAAGTGGGACGCATCGAGGGTTACCAGAGTGACGAGTTTTTCTGGTGGTTCATGGAAACCATGATCAAAAAGTTGCCGAAAAGCGCGCAAATTGATCCGGGCGCATAGAGAAATATAACGACCGCAGGCGGTTACATGAGTAGTTAAGGAGCATTCCGATGGAAGCCACGTTAAACGGTAACACCAAAATGGCCACAGCGGCTGAAGGTGTAAACACCGACGAATTGGGCGGGCGCGCCACCGAGGCCTCGTCTTTCCTAAAAGCACTTGGCCACGAGGGGCGTTTGATGATCTTGTGTCACCTAAGTTCTGGCGAAAAGACTGTAACTGAGTTGGAAAATCTGCTGTCGTCGCGTCAGGCATCGGTCAGCCAGCAATTGGCCCGCTTACGCCTAGAAGGTCTGGTGAAATACCGCCGCGAAGGCAAAGCAATCTACTATACACTTGGCGACACAAAAGCCCGTCAGGCGATTGATCTTGTCTACAAGATGTTCTGTGGCGTAGATTTAGAGGGTTAGCAGTCGGAATCTATTCGACACTGGCGGGAGGAATGCAATGGATTCGTTGCCATTTGGCGCGCTGGCAGCCTTGGTCGGATTGTTTGGCGGGATCATTTTGGGGTTGGCGGGCCGACTGGGGCATTTTTGCTCGTTGGCAGCAATTGAAACCGCCGTTTACGGCAATGACCAAACCAGACTTCGGATGTGGGGCATTGCCCTTGGCACCGCGATCATCGGGGCCTTTACCCTGGAAACCGCAGGTGTTTTCGATTTTTCGCAGTCCTTTTACCATCAAATCAAATGGAATCCGTTGGCCAGCATCATTGGTGGTCTGATCTTTGGCTATGGCATGGCGATGGCGGGCAATTGCGGCTATTCCGCCCTGACTCGTTTTGGCGGCGGTGATTTGCGCGCGCTGGTGGTCTTGGTGGTGATGGCGATCTTCAGCTTTGCCACCCTGAACGGCCCCCTTGCCGCCCCCCGCCTAGCCTTGCTGCCTGAAGAACCCAGCGAAGGGTTGAATTCCATTGCCCACACTTTGGGGGCCGCCACGGGCATCGCCCCCTTCGCCATTGCGGTTGCCTTTGCCACGGTGCTGATCCTTTGGGCACTGTCCTATGAAAAATTACGCCACCAACCCGAACAGATTTTCTGGGCCGTTGCCGTTGGCCTCGCCATCACCATCGGGTTCTGGGGCACCTCGACGCTATATGACGCCAGCTTCGGCGAGGGCTTGGTCGAAAGCTACACCTTTACCGCCCCCTTGGGCCGCACCCTGATTTGGCTGATGACATCCTCGGCGGGTGGGCTGGTGTTTTCGGTCGGTTCGGTTGTGGGTGTGGTTTTGGGGGCCTTCATCGGCTCTACAATCAAGCGCGATTTCCATTGGGAAGCCTGCGAAGATCCCCGCGAATTGGGCCGTCAGGTCGGCGGCGCGGCTTTGATGGGCATCGGCGGCGTCATTGCCGTTGGCTGTTCTGTCGGCCAAGGGTTGTCTGCGTTTTCGACGCTGGCCTATTCCGCCCCTGTCACATTGGCCGCCATTGCGGTTGGCGGCATGTTCGGCCTGCGCCAATTGATCCACGGGTTTCAGCCTGACTAGGCAAGTGGGTGATGTGCGGAGCACTGCACATTTCTGCCTCCTGCAAGGTTGATTGTTACCTTAGTGGATATGTCAGACGTCAGCACTCTTGGGGCAGTTTCAAAGGTTTAAATAAAGGAGAATATCTGGTTCATCTTACCGATAAGGAGGTCGAGATGACACAGAAGCCAAAGGCATCGAAAGCCGCCGATGAGGACCTGTTGGTAAAGAACATTCGCCGCAAAATCCGTCAAACCTATTCCGCCAAGGAGAAAATCCGCATTGTTTTAGTTGGCCTGCGCGGCGAAGAAAGCATTGCAGTTTTATGCCGTCGTGAGGGTATCGCCGAAAGCTTGTATTACAGTTGGTCGAAGGCGTTTCTTGAAGCCGGTAAACGCAGGTTGTCTGGGGACACGGCGCGTCAGCTAAAAGACTTTCTGCAACGTCTGCACTGTTTGAGCTTTCCACCTCAGCCAAGCGCACTAGGGCCTCGTGCTGTTCAGAACCATATTTTTCATCCGCGACACGCTCGAAGCGTTGTCGCAAATCGCCGGTGGCACTCCGCAGTTCACCCACAGATCCAGCCCCCTCCCCTAGGGGGGATCGCCTGTGGGGTGGTGTGGCGTCACTCTCCGAATCACATACCGCCCCCGTGCACCCAAAACAGCCAAATGCGCAGCTAAAGCCGCAGTGCTATCTTGGTGCTGCCATTTAGTAATGCTTGCAACGGTGAATAAAGCGGCGAGACGCGTAACACATTGTTTTATGAGGATAATAATGGCGATCCCATCAGGACTCGAACCTGAAACCCCCTGCTTAGAAGGCAGGTGCTCTATCCAGTTGAGCTATGGGACCGTTGGAATGTTATTGCGCAACAAATGCGGTTGGATCAAGCGATTAATACCAGAACGATATTAACCCTAATGGGTCCAAGAACCGCGCCGATTGGTGGCAAAATTTTCGCCATAACCACCATTGCGGATCACCGCTTTGCGTTTATGCGGCTGCGAGACTTGCGCCTCGATGCCGTGTTGTTTGGCATAGTCCACCGCCGCCTCGACGCTATCGAACTTCAACCGCACTTGAGAATCCATATCGGTGGAGCTGGTCCACCCCATCAACGGGTCCACAGTGCGCGCAGCTTCGGGCGCAAACTCCAACACCCATTGGCGCGTTTTACCAACGCCCGATTGCATGGCATTTCTGGCGGGCTGATAAATTCGAGCGAGCATGACATCTCTCCGTGATGGATTGTTGACTGTTTATCCCGAATGCGCAGCCTATACGCAAGCCTGCATTGCGCCAAATTCGCATGATTATCAATTTATTGGGGGAAGCAAGCGATTGCCGATCAGAGGCAAGGGAGTGAGGGGTGGGGTGGGTGGTGCGTCTGATCGACAATCATTTCTTCTGCTTGCACCCTCACGTTAAGCATAGTTTTCGGAACTAGCAATAGAAAAATACCCTTTAGGTTGTGATAGGATTTATAAAACTCTCCCTAAAGTATTAACCGCCTGTTAGGATTTACAAAAAACCGCCCTGCCAAACCCTGCAAAAGCACACCAACTACAGCGTTATGCCTTTGATGTCTCTGCTTTGCGTCGCTCGGCGAACAGTCTCGGCCGAAAAGCGCCGAGCAAAAGCTCCAACACCAAGGGGATCACGTTTGACATCCCCATCAAAGCCTCTCTTGCCTCAAGTGCAACGAACGCAGAGCTCACGATCCCTGCGGGCAATGATCCACGTGCCGATTTCGTGCAGGAACTCAACGGGTTTGCGTATCATCACGACCCGCGTTCACCATACCAAACCCGCGAAAACAACGAATCCTTGCGCAGGAATTGATGGTAAAGCGCCGCCAGGACATGGCCCACGATCAGCAGCTTCAGCACGAGCGACAAGATACCATGCGCGGCGCGTGGAGCAATATCGTTGAAATCCGCTGGCAAGGCCTCGCCCGATCCGCCAAACACAATCGCTGGCAACCCTGCCGCATTGGCAATCGCCAAGCCACTGGCGGACATCGCAATCACCACTGCATACAACAAATAATGCGCCATATGCGCGCCCTTGTTCAGCAGCTCATTGCCAATGTCAGCCTGTGGTGGCTTTTGGGTTGCGAACCGGATCACCAGCCGCACCACCATCAATACCAAAATGACAATACCGATCGACATATGCATCTTTAGGCTAAACAGCTTGGCCGGATCCGTGTTGGGCGTTTGGGCCAATACCTGCCCCCCCATCACAAGTCCACCAATCACCAACACAGCCAGCAACCAATGCAATGTAACCAAAATGGGATGATATCGTTTCATAACGTGTCCTTTCCGGGGCGTTTTGATACCATTACATTGCATCAGCAACTATTGCAAATGCAATCTTTGCAAAACTGCATAAACCCCCTATGTTGGCGCCATGACCCAAACCGCCAAAACCACCAGACAAAACAGCATCGGTCGGATGTTGAACGTTTTGGCCCGACGCCTAAACGGTGAAATGAACGAACGCCTACAGCCCCACGGTCTCAGCCTACCTGAATTTGCGATACTGATGACCCTGCTGGAACATGAGGACCAAACCCAATCCGAACTGGGTCGCAAAACCGCAATCCCCGCTCATGGCACCACCCGCAGCATCGACGCGCTTGAGGCCTTGGGCTTGGTCGAACGCCGCGCTGATCCGACTTCGCGGCGCAGTCGGCGAATTTTCCTAACCGCCAAAGGGCATCAAATCGGGCCGCAACTGTTTTCCATCGTTAGCGAGGTGAACACATGGTTACTGGACGGATTGGATGAGCCGGAAAAACAGGCATTTGCCGCCACTTTGACAAAAATTCTCTGATCCCTCTTGCATAAGAACAAAAAGGGCACGAAACTGGTGGTAGAGGATTTTTCATGACCCAGAACGCACCCGCACCCCGTCAAAAATTGGAAGGCGGCAAACGGTTTATCATGCACACCGAGTTTGAACCCGCGGGCGATCAGCCCACGGCGATTGCCGAGTTGTGCGAGGGCATCGATTCGGGCGAGCGCAATCAAGTGCTACTGGGCGCCACCGGCACTGGCAAGACCTTCACCATGGCCAAGGTGATTGAACAAACCCAGCGCCCCGCCATCATTTTGGCCCCTAATAAAACCTTGGCTGCACAGCTATACGGCGAGATGAAAAGCTTTTTCCCGGAAAATTCCGTCGAATATTTCGTGTCATTCTATGACTATTACCAGCCCGAAGCCTACGTGGCCCGCACAGATACCTTCATCGAAAAAGACAGTGCCATCAACGAACAAATCGACCGGATGCGCCACTCGGCCACCCGTTCACTGCTGGAACGTGACGACGTGATCATCGTCGCCTCGGTGTCGTGCATTTACGGCATCGGTAGCCCCGAAACCTATACCGCGATGACGCAGGACTTGATCACCGGTGACAATTACGACCAGCGCGAAATGATGCAGGGGCTGATCGCGCAACAATATAAACGCTCGGACAACGCGTTTGCGCGGGGCACGTTTCGGGTGCGCGGTGATAGCCTTGAAATTTGGCCATCCCACCTTGAGGATCGCGGCTGGCGGCTGTCGTTCTTTGGTGACGAGCTGGAGGGCATCACCGAATTTGACACCCTGACCGGCAGCAAAACCGCGACGCTGGAAAAGGTCCGCGTTTACGCCAATTCGCATTACGTCACCCCGCGCCCGACCCTGTTGCAAGCGATCAAACACATCAAGGAAGAACTGCATCAACGCCTGAAACAATTCAACGACGAGGGCAAGTTGCTGGAAGCGCAACGGCTGGAACAGCGCTGCCGTTTTGATCTGGAAATGCTGGAAGCGTCCGGTTTTTGCGCCGGTATCGAGAATTATTCCCGCTACCTGACGGGGCGCAACACCGGCGAGCCGCCCCCCACCCTGTTTGAATACATCCCCGACAACGCCATCGTGTTTGCCGACGAGAGCCACGTTTCAGTGCCGCAAATCGGCGGCATGTATAAAGGCGATTACCGCCGCAAATTCACCCTGTCCGAGCACGGGTTTCGGCTGCCGTCCTGCATGGATAACCGCCCGCTAAAATTCGAGGAATGGGATGCGATGCGGGCGCAATCGGTGTTCGTATCCGCGACCCCGCAGGACTGGGAACTGGAGCAATCCGGCGGCGTGTTCGTGGAACAGGTGATCCGCCCCACTGGCCTGCTGGAACCGGAATTGGAAATCCGCCCTGTTGAGATGCAGGTCGACGATCTACTGGACGAAGTCCGTCTGGTCGCCGCCAAGGGCATGCGCACGTTGGTTACAACACTAACCAAACGCATGGCCGAGGATTTAACCGAATACATGCACGAACAGGGCATTCGGGTCCGATACATGCACAGCGACATCGACACGTTGGAGCGCATCGAAATCCTGCGTGATCTACGTCTGGGCGCGTTTGACGTGCTGATCGGGATTAACTTGTTGCGCGAGGGGTTGGACATTCCGGAATGTGGTTTGGTGGCGATTTTGGACGCGGATAAAGAAGGGTTCTTACGCTCGAAAACCTCGCTGGTGCAGACCATTGGCCGCGCGGCGCGCAACGTCGATGGGCGCGTGATCCTATATGCCGACCGGATCACCGGATCCATGCAGCACGCAATGGACGAGACCGAACGGCGCCGGAAACGTCAGATCGCCTATAATGAAGTGCACGGCATCACGCCGGCAACCGTGAAGAAGAACATCGATGATGTGCTGTCGGGCCTCTATGACGGCGACACCGACATGTCGCGGGTCACGGCGACGGTTGATAAGCCAATGATGGGCGAGAACCTGGCGACCCACCTAGAGGCGATGCGGGTTGATATGCGTGCAGCGGCCGAGAACCTTGAGTTCGAAGAAGCGGCACGTCTGCGCGATGAAGTTCGACGGCTTGAGGCGGTGGAGTTGACCATCGCCGACGACCCCTTGGCACGGCAATCGGCGGTGGCGGCGGCGAGTACGGCGGGAGGGCGGTCCACAGCTGGGAAGGCTGGGACCAGTCGGAAATGGGGGAAGAGGTAGGTGAGTATCGATAAAAAGAGAGATAGCGCCAAATCCTTCACAGTTGGCGATGAATCCGATAAGTCAGCTTGTCTGATGATGCTGGGAATTCACGATGCAATGTTTATCGTAAAAGAATACTCAATTTGGAAATTACAATTAGCCGACAACATTGATCCTGAAAGGAAAACCGAAACATTACCGGATACAACGCAAAAATTTCTTTCTTACGGCGCCAAATCGGAAATAGTTTCGAGAACCCTGATACAAGCAAACGAATTATTAAAAATGGGCCGCATACCTGATACAATAAATATTGAGGCCTGCCTTGCTGAAGTTCTTCGCGTCACTACCGGAATAGCGAGCTTACTCGATATCATTGACAATATAAACGCAGATTTCTCACGCGCTCGTGAAATTATTCACGCAAATGCACGAAAACCCACAATGCCACTACCAACCTTTGATGGTCTCGATAAAGAGTGGTCAGCCGCATTGAATTGTTTAGATGAAATTCGTTCTGGGATTCGACAATTAGCATTTATTTTTTACCCAAGCATAAGGCGAAATGAAAAATGGTTCGTCGATTTGCGAGAGGTGCTCATTTTCGAAGCGTTTGACATGTTTGATACCACTAAACACACCGAAGCATTGGACGCAGTAGATCACGATCTTGGATTCGCACGGTGGCTACGAAATGCGAAATCTCATCCAAAAGATGGGCAAAGGGTAACTCTTTGGAACTATAGACTTATGCCAGATGGAAATGTTGCGCCACCATCTATCACAATTGAGAAAGAAAAAGAGGACGCCAAGGATATTGACCTTGTCTATCTATTGAAACAACTCTCAAACGCGATGCTTTTTTCATTTGAAATGGTATTACTGTGGTTATGCGGCAGCAACCAGAAACCAATGATGGGCCAACGGGTTCAAATCTATCGAAGAGCTGAAAGCGATATAAAAATAGGCACTCCTCCGTATTGTTATGCCATAGAGCTGGGTGGCCAAATGAAAATCATAGGCTAGTCCCCCCATTTGACATCCCCCCTCAAATCCCCAACACTCCGCTTTGGACGCACATCCAAACGGAAATACCCTGTTATGAAACACTTCGCCTTCCTCCCTGCCCTCGCAATCCTCGCCGCCTGTGCGACACCGCAACAGCAGTGTATCAACACCGCCTCCAACGAAGTGCGCGCCATCACATCGGCGATCAGCACCTCCAAAGGCAACATCAGCCGTGGCTATGCGATCCACCGCCAAACGCAATCCTATCAAGTGCCAAGCGTTTGTTATGACAACGACGACAAACCCTACAGGTGTTTTGATTTCGACACCCGCGTCGTTGAAACCCCCGTTTCAATCAATGTGGCTGAGGAACGGCGCAAGCTGGCGAGCCTGCAAAAACGCCTGCCCGCCGCCACCCGCAAAATGAATGCGGGTGTGGCCAGTTGTCGGGTTCAGTTCCCTGAGTAATTAACGCAGCACATGCACCGGACATTGGGAATAGCGCACAACGCGCGCAGCGGTCGAGCCAAGGAAGAAGTCTTGCAAACCCGGTTTGTGCGACGCAATCACAATCAGATCAACGTTGTGATCCTTTGCATAATCAACAATCGAACCGCCTGGGTGACCAACGATCACTTTGGCTTCGACGCCATCCAGTTCGCCCGCTTTGGCCATCAAAGTGGCTTCATTTTCGGCGCGGTTCTTTTCCAGTTGACCTTCGGGCAGATAGCCCGCCACATAGCCGGGAATGACCTCGACAACGCTGAGCAGAGTGATTTTACCGCCCTCGCTGCGCAATCGGCGCGCGACCTCAATGGCTTCGGATGTATCGTGTTTGTGGTCCAGTGCAACTGGAACTAAAATACTTTTATACATGGTGGCGTCTCCTTTTGTTGTCATCGCTTTATACAGGATCAAAAACACCACTGCGATGATGTAAATCAAACAGCCGTGCTGTGATTAACCATCTGTTTACCATTTTCCCTGACAGTCGCTTGCGGGGAATGAGGTATGAATGATCCGCGTATTCGTTGTTTTGGTTTTACTGATTTTGCCTGCATCCGTGCAGGCTGGCGCATGGTTGCGCGAAAAGAAATCCCTGTTTTTGTCATGGTCGAACACGGTCTCGACCCGCTCTGACAGCCTCTATGCGATCGACACATCACTCTATGCTGAATATGGCCTAACGTCGCGCCTGACCGTTGGATTTGATGGCTATCTGGGGGCTTCGGGCAAGGCATCAGAGGCCCTTTTGTTCATGCGTTTTCCGCTGGGCAAACAAGACCGCCCCAGCCGAATGGCCCTGACTTTTGGCGTTGGGGCAAAGTCGATCCCGAACCCCTGGGGCACCACAACCGAACAGACATTGGCCAAGGTCGGGTTTTCATGGGGGCGCGGATTGAAAAAGGGCTGGTTGGCATTTGACACGTCAGTGACCTCAGTGGTGCAATCGTCGATCTTTGTGCCCGGCCAATCTGGCACCAGTTACAGCGCCGATTTCACTTTCGGGCAAAAACCGTCGGATCGACTGATGTTGATCTGGCAACTCCAGACCGGAAAAACCACCAACGGACCGACCTACGCCAAATTCGCACCTTCCTTGGTTTGGTCATTTGGCGATGGCAAAAACAGCGTTGAAGTCGGGCTGATCAAAGGCCTGACAGGGGATAAGTCTCAAAGCTTGAAGGTCGGGTTCTGGAAAAGTTTTTGACGCCAGACTTGAATTGAAAACGAGCAGACGTTAAACTCTGATCAGTTTATTTCAGTTGTTTGATCCATTTTTTATTCATTTTTTCACAGGCCATCTCCATGTCTAACGACACCAAAAACACCCCAATCTCCCATCAAGACTTGGTTTTATCCTATCACCGCGTGCGCCTTGCCGTTGGCATTTTAGGGGTGATTTTGCCTGTAATCCTGATCATTGGCGGCATCCTGTCCAACAATCGCCTAGAGCCCTCTATCAGTGACTTTTACCACACCACCCTGCGGGATATCTTTGTGGGAACCATGTTTGCCATCGGCATTTTTCTGATCTCTTATAAGGGGTACCAACGCGATGAGGGCGATTGGTTCTCTGACGATTGGGTGGCAACGCTTGCCGGAATTGCCTCGTTTGGGCTGGCGCTATTTCCAAATGAAAGCCAAGCCGTGGTGACAGTTTCCCAAGAAGCCCTTGGTCTAAAGGTCAGCTCGATTTTTCACTACGTCTCGGCCCTGACCTTCTTTGTTTGCCTGGGCATTTTTTGTTATTATCAATTCCCCAAAACCGCCCAGCCAACGCGGCGCAAAATCTACTTCATGTGCGGCCATATCATTGTTATATCAACGATTTTGATCACCATCACGTCCTATATGAAGGTGAAAGGCAGCCCCGAGATGAAGGCAATGGTGGTAGACTGGAACCTTGTTTTGTGGCTTGAGGCCATTGGCGTCTGGGCCTTCGCCTTTTCCTGGTTGACCAAGGGCAAAGCTGAACTGGCCTTTAGCAAAACCGCCAGAAAAGCCCACGCACAAGCGCAAGCGGCCAAGCTGAACAACGCCTGAAACCTAGCCGATGCTGACAACCACATCATACATCACCGGTTCAAAGCTTTTGCAAAGCGCGTTGAAATTCTGGTGATACGCCTGCATTTCGTCCGAGCGTAGCATCGCCTGAAAATCGTCGCGAGCTTTCCATTGGGTGTAATTGGCGATCCGTGTTTGAGCATCATTCACATGCATCGCGGCCCCAACAAATCCGGGCTGTTTGCTGACAAAAACATCGCATGCGACTTTCAATTCATCCAACAGATCCTGACAGGTGGCAGGCGTCACCTCGAATGTGGTGATGACAGTTTGAACGTCATTGTCCTTTGAAATATCTGGCATCGGCAGTCCTTTCTTGTTCTGGTTTAGCCGTCTTTTGGCACTATCACAGTCAAACCCAGCATACGCCAAACCTGCATTCCACCGCGATAGTAATAAATTTTGTCGGCAGGATAGCCGACCTTTATCATTGCGCGAATGGCGGTTGGCGACTGACCGCACCATGGTCCGTTACAAAACAATGCCACAGGTTTGGCATCATCACAAATCCAGCCATCAAAATCTATTTCGCAGCCCAACTCGTCCAGCCGGTCAGAAACTTCCGTATAGGGCATGTGATGCGCCCCTGGAATGGTGCCGTCATTGTACCACTTGGCAACGCGACTATCGACCAACACAGCATTGGGGTCTTGCAACATCGCAATCACTTCTTGCTCGCCGACCGGCGTGACCCCTTCAGCCGGCACCATAGGCTGCACACAGAAATTCGGGCAAGGACGCGAAGTGCGCGCCCAATCGCCATCAATGCGGTTTTCATTGTCTTGAATACGCGAAATTTCAACAACACCCGCCTCGGTTTCAATCGGCACCGACATAACACCCGGACCGATGTTCACCGGCTTGTTCTGGGCGACCGAAACAGTCGGAACGGTCATGGTCAAGCCCAAAGCCAAACCCATTGCTGTAAGAAACTGCATAGATATCTCCATGATTTGATTTCCTACAAAGCTGCGCCACCTTTTCCTACACGTCAACCCAACAGCCCCAAAACGCGGCATAAAGGCAGGGCACATTTCTGCGCCCTGCCCTCAAGTTCTGACATTTAAAAATCCCTAGAGCGGGCGGTCGATCCGCGCCGTCACCTGGATTTTACCTTTACAGGCCACCGACCAATTCACCCATACTTCGTTGTTATTGGTCCCCGAAGTCCCACTGGTGTAAGGCATCGTATTCACCCGTGTCGACGTGCCGGACGTGATCATCCCGTCGGCAATCAATGAGGTGACGCGCCTTGTGTAAGCACCAAAAGGCAAGGTCGGCGCAAAGGCCACTTTCCAAGTTTGCGCATTGGTATTTTGGGAATACTCAATGATCGCTGGATTTTGCACACGTTGATTCACGCCATTAAAGGTGTTGGCCTCAAACACAATATTTCGGAACCCCCAGTAATTCAGACTTGCATAGGTGGTGTCGATCTTCTCCACCCTGTCGATAGCACCAGCCAAAGCACGGAAAGAATTGCCTGTGATGACCAACCCGTCAATCGAATGTCCCGTGCCATAAGGCGTGATGACGATCCAGTTGAACCAAGCAGCGGCATGGCTCACAACAAATACGTTATCCGTGATTGTCAGGCCACCAAAGGTATAGGCCGAGCCCAGATCAGGATCCTCATCATGTTCATTGGTCAGTTCGATAAAGTTGTTGTCGCAATAGTTGCCATCAACGATCGAATTCAGGTTGGTGTTTGTGAAAATCACCCCGGCCGTGCGCAGGCCATTGGTCTCGTTGTCACCCTGATACCAGTGGTTGCCCGACAAAATGGTGCCAACACCGCCCAACACCGCGAAATGCCCAAATCTGTGCACTTGGTTGTTGCGAATTTTTGCATCATTCTTGTTCACATTCAGCATCACGGTTGTACGGTCTTGCGCCCGCAGCCCCATCTCGTTTGAGAGAAACTGGTTGCGGTCAATGTGAATGTCCTGACAGCCCAACCCAATCGAGGTAATCCCGCGATCCTTTGGTCTGGAAACACTGCTGTCGCGGATTTGGAACATTCGACCATCCGGCGGCAACATGATAGCACTGGCTTCGCCGTTACACATGAATTCCACATCATCAATCGCAAAGCGGCTCATTTTCACGAATCCGCTGAAATCAAGCATATATTTGAAACGCTTAAAGGTGAAATTCTGGGTGCCGTCTGCGTCAAACAAGGCGTGGTTTAAGGTGATTGTACCCGCCCCCACGTTTTTTGAACGCACATAGACTTCGCGCCCAACACCATTGCCCTGCACCAACGAACCAACCGCAATATTGGCCACATCTGCAACCGAGGTTAAGGTTTTAGGATCCGAAATCGAATAGGTCGCCGCTGAAACCACAACATCCGTGTCCCATGCTGGCCCTGCAATAGTTTGAATTTGACCATTGCGCAAAATCCGGCGCACTTCAAATGTGTCGCGGTTGGCAACAGCCGCCTGCACATCAATTGGCGCAGACAATTCCACCCGTCGCCCCCCCATATCCAAAGATTCATGGTCGGAGTAATTCAACAAGGTCTGTAACGCCTTCTTTAGTGCCAGTTCCTCGTCCCCAAAGGCATTGATATAGGTCGGCAGGTCAAAGTTTTTGCGCAAAACTAGCCGTTTATCGACTGGCATGGTCACAGTGCCCTGAAACCGTACAGGATTTTCAAATGTAACGTGATTGCCGAGATAATAGGTGCCCTCGGAAATCAGCACCCGACGCCCATTAGCCGCCAAATCAGCCGCCTCAAAAGCCGCTTCGTCATCTGTGACACCATTCCCGACAGCGCCGTAGTCTTTCACATCAACCCAGTCCATCATATCGCGTAAAAATGCGCTTGTGATGTCTTCGATCTCAATGTCATCAACACGTACAACACCGCCAGTTGGGCCTGTCAGATTTATACCGAAATGACCGTAAACCGGCGCGCTGCCCCACTGCATGTCCACACCATTGCGTACGCCAGCGCCCACAATAGCGGTAACAGTGACAACTTCACCGTATGTCGTCAGCGTCACGCTCGGACCAACTTCGGTCAACCCGCCAACATGGGCGTCCGACGCATTCCCAGCCCAGCCTGCAATCTGAACCGTCGCCAGATTGCCACTCACGGCTTTGACCCGCGCCGTAATGCGCAGATAGCACCCTGGCAGCATGGGCGTTTGTCCCATGTAGCGCAATTTTTGCGTCGCCGTGGTTTTTTGCAACTCCAGACAGCCGCCAAAATCTTGATCCGCCGGCACAAAAGCTGCGTTGGCAGCATTGTCGTAAGTATCCTGCCCCGGTCTGCCGTCCTGGCTCGACCAACCCCCCAAACCGTCCGCAAACAATGGCGGTGTAAATACCAAACCTTCTGTGATCGCCTTATTCATCCTAGCCCCTTTCCACATATCCGGAACGCGCATGCACAATGCGCCGGGGCCAAAGGCCACCATTGATCCGCTCAATTTTCAGTTCATGTCAGTAAAGAATTCAGGCTCTCGGCCCGAACAAAGGCAAACTAACAAACCGGGGTTAACCAGAGTTAACCTTTGCGAACGGTGCTCACGCAACCAGCCGCACGCGTTTGGTTGGCAATTCGTCTCGGTTTGTTTTATGAAACGATAACCCGCAAATAAGACCGATAGACAAAAGGCTGGCGGGCCCAAAGTACTCAGGCAAGGCAACGCGCGAAATGAACTACAGACAGGAAATTGATGGGCTTCGCGCAATCGCTGTGATGGGGGTCATCCTTTATCACGTTGGCCTAAAATCCATCAGCGCAGGCTACGCCGGAGTTGATGTTTTCTTTGTGATCTCTGGCTTTCTAATCGGCGGCATCATCTTTCGAGAACGTGCAAACGGCACCTTTAGGTATCGCAATTTTTATGCCCGTCGTGCCCGCCGCATTCTGCCGGCCCTGTTCACGGTCATCCTGCTCTCAATGCTGGCTGGCTGGTGGACCATGATGCCCCAGACCTTGCGATACTTTGGCGGTGCAGCCTTATCGACGCTGCTGTTCATCTCAAACATCTGGTTCTTTCAGGTCATCGACTATTTCAACCCGGCTGCTCTAAAAGACCCGCTGATTCACACTTGGAGCCTTGCGGTAGAGGAACAGTTCTACTTCTTCGTACCCCTCCTATTCGGCCTACTTTGGCGCTTTGGAACCAAAGTGCTGTTTTGGGTATTCGCCACGTTGGCGCTGATCAGCCTCGCCACCGCCGTGCTGACAAACATCGACAGCCCTATGGCCGCCTTTTACCTGATCCATACGCGTGCGTGGGAGCTGTTCGCAGGGGTGCTGGCCGCACTGGCCTTCCCAAAGCTTGCCGTAAGCCCCCGCACCTCGGGCTGGCTCGCGAACCTTGGGTTGCTGCTGATCCTCGCTGGCCTTGGCCTGATACCGGCTCATGTCCCATGGCCCGGCGGCTGGACCATCATCCCCGTCACTGGAACCGTGCTGGTTTTGTTGTTTGGTCAGGCTCCCTCACTGGCCCGCACCGCCCTAACCTTGCGCCCTCTGACCCTCATCGGCTTAGTCAGCTACTCCGCCTACTTGTGGCACCAACCGTTGATCAGTTTTCTCGACCTCGCAGGATACCCACTGTCTGGATGGCTTCAAGCACTGGCCACCGTGGCGGCCATCCTTGCCGCTTCATGGCTCAGCTGGCGCTTCATCGAACAACCTTTTCGCAGAGGAGCCTCCCCTTCCAAAACCTTTGTGCGGGGTAGCTTGATCATGGCTGGCTTGGGGATCGCCACCTTTTCTGTCGGTGGCCATATAACCAAAGGTTACCCCAACCGGATGCCCGCCGAGGTCCACGCCTTGCTGGCCTATGCGAAATCGCAGCCAGCCACCTACAAGCAATGCCTTGCGGTGCGTGAATCCGTGATGGAATTGGAAATGTCTAAACGCTGCGCCCATGGCGCGGAAACCACGCCCAGCGTGGCCGTTTGGGGAGATAGCCATGCCGCCTTGCTCGGTCAGGCTTTGGGTGACACATTGAGCCAATACGGTATGGCACTACAAGAACTGACCTTGTCCTCTTGCCAACCGATCCCCAACCTTTTGAACCATGGCCAAACCCGCGCCGCAAAGTGTGAATGGTTCAACAATCAAGTGATGGACCATTTGTTGGCAACCCCGACGTTAGAAACAATTGTCCTACACGCCTCTTGGGGCAGCTTCATTTCTAATGCTGATGCAACAAATTGGGTTGGTGACCGTATCACGGATGATCTCTATTCGTATCCCAGCGACAAATCCCCTTTTATGCCAGACGACGCACGCAAAGACGCAATTTCTGCTGAATTGATCCACGCAATCACAACCCTGCGCAGCGCCGGAAAAACCGTAATTTTGGTACACGCCATCCCGTCGCCCGGCTTTAGACCAACAAAATATTTTGGCCGGAAACTTTGGTATGGTGAAACGCTGGACCAGAACATCGGATTCCCGCAAACGCTCTTTAATCAAAGCTCGATGGACCCACATGCTTTCTTAACCGATATCGCCACTAAAACCGGCGCGCTCGTTTTCGATCCACAAAACCAGATTTGCCAAGACGGAATGTGCTACGTGATCAAAAACGGAGAACCATTGTATTTCGATGGCGGACACCTTTCCATGCCCGGCCTCTCTATTGTAATTCCCCCATTGGCCGATTTGGTCCGATCCGTAAATTGAAGCTCAAGCCCTGCATCTGTTTCAATTGCCAGCGCT
>Ga0209633_10001673_pt1 | contig 22366 bp, 21 predicted proteins | sample Cruoilmetagenom1_FD_187290 | JGI IMG/M metagenome (GOLD analysis project Ga0209633, IMG submission 187290) | Oil polluted marine microbial communities from Coal Oil Point, Santa Barbara, California, USA - Sample 1 (SPAdes) (version 2) | ecosystem: Environmental > Aquatic > Marine > Oil seeps ... | reverse complement strand
ACTGATGCTGCAAATTGGTACGGTAAATTGCGGTAAATCGCACAAGCGTGAATTTCGGGGGAAATCCATAAACGTAATGGGAATATTCAGTCGTTACCTGTTTCGGCTTAATGCCTCAGCTTTATCGCTGATCTTAATGTCATTAACGGGCATTTTATGGATTGCGATGGCGCTCAAGCAATTGAAGCTGCTCACTGCCAAAGGTCAAAGTGCCGTCATTTTTATCAAAATGACCATGCTTGCCCTGCCCAATATGCTTGCCGTGATTGCCCCCATTGCCCTGCTCATTGCCACCATTCACACCCTGAACCGGCTCAATGGGGACAGTGAGCTTATAGTTCTCAATGCCGGTGGCGGACATATCGGTAAAATATTGACCCCCCTGCTCCTCCTGGCGACCATTTTTTCGAGCCTCCTGCTCGCCGCCAACGCCTATGTCATGCCATGGAGCCAGCGCACATTATACTCTTATGTGACCCAGGTCAGAACAGACATGATCTCTCAGGTTCTCCAGCCTGGTCAGTTTTCGAGTGCTGAAAAGGGGCTGACCTTTCACATCCGGAACCGCACCTTGAAAGGTGAATTGCAGGGTCTGGTCATGTCAGACAGCCGGGACCCAAGTGTTCACCTCACTTATATTGCTGATCGTGGCAATATCATAAAACAGGACGACCAATCATTTCTGGTGATGCATGTTGGGCATATTATTCGGCGTAATCCTACAAAAGACGGTGCGCGCATTGTTACCTTTGAGAAATATATCATCGACCTTTCCAAATTCGGTCCAAAAAGCGGGTCAAAACGCTTAAAGCCCGCGGCTCTGTATCTCCATGAACTCTGGACACCTGATAAGGAGAGCTGGACGTATAAAAGCTACAAGGGAAAGATGCGCGCCGAGTTGCATGAGCGCCTGGCTAATCCACTCTATCCTATTATCTTTATATTAATTGCCGTGGCATCACTCGGTCAGGCGCAAACCACCCGTCAGAACCGGGTCAGAAATGTTGTGTCAGCATTTGGTTTGGCCGCGGGTACGCGCCTGCTTGGACTGGCATCGACCAATCTTGCTGCCAGCAATGACTGGGCGGTTATATTAATTTACGCGGTGCCGCTCCTCGCTGGAACTATTGCTTTATTTGGCGCGATTTATAAAATGTCACCGCGACGGCGTTCCAAATTCACGCGCGCTGTTGATCTCTTCATTGAAAATACGATTATGAAAATGCGTGGCAAGTCAGAACCGGATGACCCCGGTTCAGATCCGCTTAAGCGACCGGGTCTGGAGCAATCATCATGATCGGCTTTGGTTCTCTCTTGGGCACTTTGTGGCGCTACATCGCCATGCGCTTCATCATATCCATATTCGGTGCATATCTCTTATGCGCGTCATTAATCTATATGATTGATATTCTTGAACTTTTGCGCCAGGCAGGCAAGCATGGAAGTATTCCATTGACGGAACTTTTGTGGATGAGCTTTCTACGCGTCCCGGCTTATGCCGAATTAACACTGCCCTTCGCAACACTTGTTGGAAGCATATCTGCCTTTCTTTTGCTCAGTAGAAATTCGGAGCTGACAATTGCGCGGGCATCAGGAATGTCTGCATGGCAGTTCATTGCACCAGGTGTGATTATGGCACTTTTAATCGGGCTCTTTTCGATCATAGTCTATAATCCGATGGCAGCCTCTGCCCGCGCCCAGGCTGAAACGCTTTACGCGAAAGCCTTTGGTAAAAAGACCTCTCTTTTAAAAACCAAAGGTGGTCTTTGGTTGCGTCAGGATGGCAGTGATGGGCAGTCAATAATTAATGCTCTTGCATCTGCTGAACAGGGTATGAAGCTCACCGGCGTTACAGTCTTGCAATATGACCGCAAACGTCTCTTTCTGGAGCGTATTGAAGCGAAATCGGCAAGCCTGAATGACGGCTTCTGGAATCTCTCTGATGCGTGGGTGACAAGACCCGGGCAAGCATCTGAATTTTATAAACAATATATCCTTTCAACCTATCTGACCCGAACCCAGGTAACCGATGCATTAGGCTCGATTATTTCCATTTCATTTTGGGATTTGCCTAAATTCATTGCACTATCCCAAAAGGCCGGTTTGTCAGCAACCAAATATAAGGTTCAGTATCAGCTGCTTCTCGTACGCCCCATTCAAATGGTGGTCATGGTATTTTTAGCTGCAACTGTGTCTTTAAGGACATTTCGCTTTGGTGGAATACAGACTATGATCATAACGGGGATGATCGCGGGATTCGGCTTTTTCATATTAGCAGAGGTCTCTCGCCAGGTCGGTATATCCGGTTTGACGCCACCAATGGCTGCAGCTTGGGTGCCGGTCGCGATCGTATTATGTCTGTCAATAACGGTGTTGTTACACCAGGAGGACGGCTGAGTGTTGAGTGTTGTTATAGCTAGACCGAACTGCATGAGCAGGTTGGCCGAAGCAGTCATTAGGCTGCGCCAGTGTTGGCGTGGTCTATTGTGTGTTGCGGGAGCTATGGCGCTATTCATCACTACATCCGGTATATCAACCCCGGTTTACGCCCAAACCAATGTGGTCTCAGGTCTCTCACCGATTAAAATTGACAAAAAGAGCCCGATGCTGCTGCAGGCTGATGAGCTGATTTATGACAATAAGAATAATCGCGTAACTGCCCTGGGTAATGTCGAAATCTATTATAATGATTACACCCTTTTGGCAGATAAAGTGATTTACGATCAGGGGCTCAACAGGCTCATGGCCGAGGGCAATGTCAGAATAAAAGAACCTAATGGCGCCATCATCAATTCCGAAAGCATTACCCTGACCGATGATTTCCGCGAAGGTTTCATCAATTCCCTGAAAATTGTCTCAACCGATGATAGCCGCATCGCAGCTGCCCGGGCCATTCGTGTAGATGGTAATGTTACAATTTTTGAGCGCGGTGTCTTTACTCCATGTAAGCCATGCGAAAAACACCCGGAGAAAGCTCCGCTCTGGAGCGTGAAAGCCGCGAAAATTGTTCACGATCAGGCCGGGCAAAAGATCTCGTATAAAAACGCAACATTCGACGTGCTTGGCATGCCGGTGTTGTGGTTGCCTTATTTCTCCCATCCGGATCCAACTGTTAAACGGCGTTCCGGCTTTCTTATTCCTGGATACGGCTCTTCCAGTGACCTCGGGCAAACCGTAAACATTCCTTATTATCTGGCAATTTCTCCGAATATGGATTTGCTGTTTGATCCGACCTATTCCTCAAAACAGGGGGTTCTATATAAAGGTGAGTTCCGCCACCGTACGGATAAGGGTGCCTATAATATTAACTTTGCCGCCATCGACCAACATTCCGATGATGAAGTTGACGCAAAAAATGAAGGCTTCCGGGGAAGTATCCATACAATTGGCCGGTATGATTTAGGTTCATGGTGGAAAGCGGGTTGGAACGTTACGATTGAGAGCGATGACACGTTCAGACGCTTCTATAAACTCGACAGCATCTTGAAAACAGACCGGGTTTCGAACCTCTATCTGGAAGGTATCAGCGACCGCAACTATCTCGGTGTGTTTGCCTATCACTTTGGTGGGCTGATCGCTGATGATATCTCAAATTCAGAATCCTCTGTTCATCCACTGGTTGATTTCAACTATATTGTCGATGATCCGGTTCTTGGTGGCGAGCTGAGTTTTGACGCAAACCTGATTAGTCAAACCCGTCAGGACGGTGCCGATAACAGCCATGTCATTGCGCAGGTAAATTGGCGCAAGCAGTTTGTTGATGCAGCGGGTCAGGTGTTTACACCATTTGGACATTTGCGAGGCGATCTTTATCAGGTGACCAATGTGCCGATTGCCGGTAGCACGACATCATCTGATGATGAGTTTATTGCGCGCGGTATGGCGACTGCCGGTCTTCAGTATCAGTACCCGTTTGTTGCGCATACCCAGGCAGCAACTCACGTATTTGAACCTATTGCACAAATTATTGCCCGTCCCGACAGCACCATTCAAAACGATATTCCGAACGAAGACGCGCAAAGCCTTGTCTTTGATGATACGCTGCTGTTCGACATTGATAAGTTCTCCGGTTATGACCGGATTGAAACTGGCGTTCGCGCAAATTACGGCGTTCAATATACAATTCAGGGGCATTCTGGCGGTTCTTTCAGAGCCATTCTCGGTCAAAGCATGCATTTGGCTGGTGATAATGAGTTTTTTGCAAATACGGGGCTTGAATCAGATCGTTCTGATTTTGTTGCCGGTTTCTATGTAGAACCCAATCAACATTTACAGCTGATTTCGCAAAGCAGATTTGATGATCAATCATTTGAATTGCAGCGTGAGGACCTTAAGGTTCTGGCAAACTACGGGCCATTTAGCGGTTCACTCGCCTATGCCTTTGTCAGAGACAGTGTTGCTGGTTCAAACATCACACCGACTCAGGAGCAAGAGATACTGTCAACAGCAGCTCTGCAACTTACGGAATTCTGGAGCCTGATAGGTGGTATGCGTTATGATGTTGAAACCTCAAGCAGGATGCAGGATTATCTGGCCTTGAAATATGCCGATGAATGCTTCACGCTGACTGTCCGGTATAATGAGTCCTTCTATGAAGATCGTGACCTCGACCCGGACCGCGGAGTATTTATACGATTTGAGCTAAAACATCTGGGCGGGTTTGAATTCAAGACAGATTCAATTACCGGTCTCGTGGCAGATTCAGAATCAGATACTGGTGCCAGCGTCCGGTAATCCAACTGGCCGGTCTATCGTTGAGCCCAGGAACCAGCGCTCCATATACACAGAGGCCTGCGTATAATTCCATAAAGATGATGATGCGGCTAACCGCTGGCCAGAATTTACGAAGCCTGCTGCCTTTCTCTCGCCAATCTCCTTGTGAATAAATAGTGCTCATTGTGATTAAATGTGCCTCATTGTGAATAAACATGGCAAACCCTCTCTCCACATCACGGTTGGGCGTATATAATATTCGAGCCATATGATTCTCATGCGCCTTACAAACTGTTCGCATCATGAGAAAAAACGAAGTGACCTTAAAGCTGGACCTCAAAGCAACCATGACACCCAGACATTCCATATCTAAATTAGCTATTGTAAGTTTTGTACTGACAATTCTAGCGGGCGCCATGCTGCCGGGCACCACATATGCCAAACAGACAATTGTCGCACTTGTTAACGATGAACCGATTTCCGCTTTTGATCTCAAGCAGCGCATGAATTTGTTGCTGGCAAATTCCAGGCAGGTTCGCAGCAGGATGCAGGCGCGGCTGAAATCTTCAAACATTAATGAGCAATTCCGTACATTTGCAATGCGCCATAACCCTAAATCACGGGAAGAAGTGCAGAGATTGCAGAAGAAATTCATTCAGCAAATCAAACGCAATATCGTTAAAGGTCTGCGTCCTCAGGCGCGCAAACTGGCAATGGACGAGTTGATTGAAGAGCGGCTAAAGCTACAAGAAGCCAAACGTCTTAATATTGTGATTGAGGATGCAAAAGTTTCCGGTTCCATGGCCCAGATGGCAAAACGCAACAAGATGACGGAAAAACAGTTCGCTAAAATGATGCGGTCCCAAGGCGTTGACATTGTCACTATGAAACAACGCATGAAGGCGGATATGAGTTGGCAACAGGCGGTGCAACGTAAATATGGCCGCGAACTCTCCTTGACCAATAATTATCTCAATCGGGTTGATGTTAGCGCTTATGCAGCGCAGGCCGGCCAGAAAAACATTGAGTTGCAGCTGCACAGAATTACCTTGCCGATCAAGGGTAAAATTGATCAACGAATAATGGTTGAAAGATTTGCCGAGGCCGACAAGTTGCGTAGCCAGTTCAAATCATGTGAATTGATTAAAAAACTTTCAGGCAGTGTTGAAGGTGCCAGATACGAAAATTTGGGTCGGAAGCGTGCGTCCAGTTTTCCTGAACCCACACGTTCGCAACTTATTCAGGCTAAGATTGGGGAAATGCCTCCACCAAGCCTGTCGCCAAAGGGAATTCAGCTTTATGCTGTATGTGGGCGACGCAAGGTGGCACCTGTGAACAAGAAGCGCGTCGCTGCAAAGAAAAGGCGGCAGCAACAAGAGTTTAATATTCTTTCTGAACGTCATCTGCGAGATTTAAAGCAGGATGCGTTTATCGAATATCGTTAAACCAAATGCAGATGTTGGGCGCGGCTATTTTAGTCATCGGGAGTGCTCTTTTCTTTGAGGGTGCCCAGTTTAGGTCGTCATTGATATCCCCCAAATCATCGAGATTTTTAATTTGAGCAAATCTAATATTGAACAGGGTGACGATACAAATCCCCAGGCACCGCTCGTTTTAACAATGGGTGATCCGGCCGGTATCGGCCCAGAAATAACGCTGAAGGCCTGGGCGGCGCGTAACAGGCTTAAATTACCAAGATTTTGCGTAATTGCCGACCCAGGGTGCATTGAAATTTTTACCCGTCTTAACGGTATAGAAGCTCAGATTGAGCAGGTCAGTTCGGTTGCAGAGAGTGCGCAGATATTTGACCATGCCCTCCCCATCATCCCGGTAGTATGCTCTGAAATTCCCACGCCTGGCGCTCCAACATCTGCCAATGCTGCAGTGGTAGTGAAATCAATTGAAATGGCCGTTTCTCTTGTTATGGATGGTCAAGCTTCAGGGCTGGTAACCAACCCCATATCCAAAGCGCATCTTTATGAAGCCGGCTTTTCGCACCCCGGTCATACTGAATTTCTAGCCGAGCTTGCCAAAACTCGAAACGGTAAAACGATGCGCCCCGTTATGATGCTGGCGTCGGCTGAACTGCGTGTTGTGCCTTTGACAATTCATATTCCCCTCAAAGACGTCGCCAAATCAATCACTCAAGAGCTCATCCTGGATATCGTGAAAATTACATCACATGGCCTACGTCAGGATTTCGGTATTGCCAATCCGAAAATTGCACTTGCCGGTCTTAATCCTCATGCTGGTGAGATGGGGGCTATGGGCATGGAAGAAACCGAAATCATTAGGCCTGCGATTGAGGCGCTATTACGTGATGGCTATTCAGTTTCAGGACCGCATCCTGCTGACACCATGTTTCACGAAAAAGCTCGAGAGGCTTATGACGCAGTCGTGGCCATGTATCATGATCAGGCACTGATCCCGATTAAAACGCTGGCCTTTGACCGCGGTGTAAACACCACGCTTGGTCTGCCATTTGTGCGTACCTCTCCCGACCACGGCACGGCATTTGACATCGCTGGTAAAAATGTCGCTTCTGAAACCAGTTTGTGCGAGGCACTTAAACTCGCTCAAAAAATGGCGGATAATAGGGCCAGGTTTCACCAACAAAAAGCAGCACATTGAAATGACTGACGGCCTCTTACCACTGCGCGATGTTATTCGTAAATATGATCTCAAGGCTAAAAAAAATCTTGGGCAAAATTTTATTCTCGACCTGAATTTAACCCGCAAAATTGCACGTTCAGCCGGACGGCTTGAGAATCATACCGTTATTGAAATTGGTCCTGGACCTGGTGGATTGACAAGGGCGCTCCTGATGGAAGGTGCCAAATCGGTGATTGCCATTGAGCGCGATCATCGCTGCCTGCCAGCATTATCCGAGATTTCGGATGCCTATCCTGGACGCCTTACTGTTATTCATGATGATGCGCTCAAGCTAGATTATGCCAAACTCACTGACGGAAAGGCGATGATTGTAGCCAATCTCCCCTACTCTATCGGCACTGCACTTCTCGTCAAATGGCTTGAAACGGAACCATGGCCGCCATGGTTTGACCGGATGACATTGATGTTTCAACGAGAGGTCGCCTTGCGTATTACCGCGAGCCCTCAAAACAAGGCTTACGGGAGGCTCGCAATACTTGCGCAATATCGTGCGCACAGCGAATTATTGTTTTCTCTGCCGCCTGAAGCATTTACGCCAGCACCCAAGGTTGCATCCGCGTTGATATCACTTGAGCCAAGGGCCAAACCCGAATTTGAATGCAATGTGAAAGAGCTCTCCCGTCTAACCGCTTGCGCGTTTAATCAAAGGCGGAAAATGCTGCGTAAATCACTGACGCAGCTGGTTGATAATCCTGTTGAGCTTTTGGAAAGTGTGGGGATTGATCCAACAAGGCGCGCAGAAAGCCTCAATATTGAGGAATTTTGCAGGCTCTCAAACAAAATTCAAAAATAGAAATAAGGCGCTATTTCAATAGATTACCTTATTGATTTAAGTTGTACAGACAGAATTTTTATAGGTGCAAACATAGTTCCATGCTTCTCAAATCGACCTATTAGGTCTAGAATGCAAATTCTAGAAAACGACAAGTCACGGATAAACAACAACACAGGGGGGTCTCATGGATCCGCAACAACTATTTTATTTAATCGTATTACTCGGCACACTGTTGGTTTTCGTATCTGATTCAATTGGCAATATGCTCGCCTTTGGCAATCGGTTCGTAAATTCGCTTACCACTGCAATCGTTTGGGGCATTCTCTTTATTGTCCTTTATTTTGTTTTGGCAGCTGTACAAATTCCTCTTGCAGGCGATCTCGGCAGGCTTGTTGTCATGACGGCTGTTGGTGCGGGCATTGTTTTCGTTGCAGACACGGTCGGTAACCTTCTTGCATTTGGCAACCGCTTCCTGAACGCTTTAATCACTGCCGTGATCTGGGCGACAATCTTTGTCGCTCTTCGCATGTACGGCATAGTTTGATCTTAAAGATCTAATGTGAGCTATCTTTGTCAAATTATAAAGTGCTGGTCTTATAATTTTTAAAAAAGGTGCCGTTCGCATTCACAAAATAGAGCCCTGCATTCCATTTGAGAGTGCAGGGCTTTTTTATGTTTGTTTATTTCAAGAAGATTGCTGCATTGATGCGGGCGCTGGTGGACGGGGCGCAGGTAGATTGGTTAGAGAGAGAGAGGCGATTACGCACAAAAAAACGCCCGCCAGAATTATCCATCCGGCAGGCGCCTATATTAATCTGATTGCTTAATCCAACTGAATTAATTTTTAACGTTAGAACAATCGATGTTTACTGTGAATGTTGCACTGTTATTGGCTTCATCATGTTCAGCAATTTCGTCACCTGGATCCACAACAGCATAGATTGTGACTTGTTCACGAGAGCCACGTGCACCTGATGTACACGCTTTCCTATCTTGATTGGTCGACGTCCCACCAAGCTTTGAGAGTATATCATTGATCGTATCTCGGCTGATCGGACGATCACTTATATCGCTCGGCAACGCGCCGCCGGTATCGGCAAAATAATCGCGTAACGCAGCTTCTGTTTCGCCGCCATAATCACCATCATCGCCAAATTTTGGCAACTCATAGCCTTTCGCCATAAGCGCTCGTTGAAGTGCGCGTACACTTCCGTCATATAAATTGGTGCTTACCTGGCGTCTGTCACTACCATATCCGTAACCATAGGTGCTGGAATAGCGTCCATCAGATTGTCTGATTGTTGGTGGCTTGGAGAAAAAGCGGCACTTTTTCAACCGCCCTTCACCGATTGAGATGCCAAAACCACGTTGATCAAGTGGTCTTAGAGCTCGTTGCAAGCCCTCTTCCTGCTTAATATCGATATTCTGTGGTACATAGACGGACAGGATTACATTTTCAGGTTTTGAACTATCAAGAATACTACCATCGGTCAGACCACCACCGCCACCAAATGCAGCATCGGCATCACCGATATTTTTAATGGCAATCACACCTTTCCAAAGTGGGCTGTCGCGCTCGCAGCTACCTTGTAATGGAATGCGTGAATCGGTCGTGATGACGAGGTCAGGAAGTCCCTGAGCGTCGACAGTAGTTGGCGTGAAAATAAATGCTGCGCCCAGAATACCGAGAGCAAACTTTTGAAGTCGTTTGTGAGTCCCCATAACGTCCCTCATTATTGATGAATATTGGGCCTATCATCCTATAATTATTAACCAAATTCAATAGGTGTTGTAACACTTATGGTTAATATCCCACGACAATTGCCTTTTGTCTTGTAGGGACAAGTCAGTAGCCCGGCATCTATTATCCATTCAGCATGCAACGGATAAATTCTGCAAGCCCGGTTTGACGCTCACGGTGCAGTCGCGCGGTACTGACGATCGATTTGAGCTCAACCACACTTTTTTCCACGTCCTGGTTGACGATCACATAATCATATTCTGCCCAATGGCTTATTTCATTGGCTGCCTGCGCCATGCGCCCTGCGACGACGCTGGCGTCATCCTGTCCCCTGGTCACAAGTCTCCGCTCAAGTTCCTCGCGACTGGGGGGCAGCACGAATATCGATATCATATCGTGCCCGGCGTGCTGTCTGAGTTGCTGAGCGCCCTGCCAGTCTATGTCGAAGAGCACATCGTGGCCGGCTTCGATTTTATCCATCACAGCGGATTTCGGCGTGCCGTAATGATTGTCGAATACGCGTGCCCATTCGAGGAGTTCATCATTTTGAACCAGCGCGTCAAATTCCCCCCTGTCCACAAAATTGTAATCGCGACCATCAACCTCGCCAGGGCGTGGTTTGCGGGTGGTTACCGAGACAGACATGGAAATATTGTCGTCTTCTTCAAGCAGTCTGCGCGCAAGAGTTGTTTTCCCGGCACCTGAGGGAGAGGAAAGAATAAAGAGTGATCCTCTCCTCGATAATTTATAGTCGTGTGATTTGCTCAATTTATGGCTCGCTAAAATTCTGTCAGGCAAATTTAATTACGCGATTTGATTACATAATTTAATCCAGCCAATCTATCCATCAATTATTCGATATTTTGAATCTGCTCGCGCAGTTGCTCGATGACCGCTTTGAGCTCAAGTCCGAGTTTGCTCATTTCAGTATTATTTGACTTGGAGCACAGCGTGTTTGCTTCACGATTAAATTCCTGGGCAAGGAAATCAAGTTGTCGGCCCACAGGTACATCAGAATTCAAAAAACCACGCGCTTCGGTGATATGGGCTTCGAGACGCTTCAGCTCTTCTTCCACGTCTCCCTTTTGCGCCAGAATGGCCGCTTCCTGATAGAGCCTCCCTTCGTCCAGTGAACTGGCCTCATCGAGAATCCGGCTAAGTCCTTCGCGCAGTCTGGCCTTGATATGATCTGGATGGCGCGACGGTAGTTTGGAAATTTTTTGGGTAATTCCTTCAATGCGGTCTACCTGCTCTGCAACAATGCCTGCAAGATGAACGCCCTCCCGCTCTCTCGCCGCTATGACAGCATTGAGTGCGACCACAAATGAAGCCTCCATTTCCTGGATGCGTTTTAAACGCGCGGCCTCGCTTTCCTCAATCTCAACGGTCTCAAGAACGCCGCGCATACCCATTAGCACCGAGATATCCGGCGTATCCTGTCCCGCCAGTTCTGCCGCCCGTTTGGAGGCTTTAAGAACCTGATCAAAAACGGCCTCATTGAGTTGCACCTGCACCGCGCCCTGTTCACGTTTGATATTCAGATTTAAGGTGCAATTGCCACGTTTGAATTGTGCGGATGCGGTTTTGCGGATGGCCGTTTCAAGATCCTCATATCCGGTCGGCATACGTACGCGAATATCGAGTCCCTTGCCATTAACCGAGCGTAATTCCCAATGCCAGGTAACGTCGCCCTCAGCCCCTTCTGCGCGGCCAAATCCGGTCATGCTTTTCAGCGTCATACCCACAATCCATTTAAAATCTTTGAGTGTCTGGCCAACGCCTAAGTGAAATTTACAGGCTTTAGTAAACACGGTTTATTGGACGGGGACTTTAACCTGCATTTCACACAGTGTCACGGATTGTCAGCCCGCATTTTTCGCAGCATTGAGGATGGGTGTAACGAACCCTATTGCGAATAAGCGTGGGGATAGGTAGGACGAGCAATCCTGCGGATGGGGACTATGGTCGACGGACAGGCATCGGCACTGATGGCGGAACTATTCTTTTGACTGTTTCAGGCCTGGCTGCTGTTTTTTTAACCACACCATCCACGCGCGCGCGCGCTTTTAACAATGGTTCCTCAATCGCAACTCTTTCGGGAACAGTTTGAGCGGTTTCTCCATCACCTGCCGGAGCACCGCTCACAGCAAGTCCCGGCACCGCAATTTCAGAGGTATCTCCAGTTTTTTCTATAGCGCCGTTACCTGCAGCGGCAAGGTTTTCTGCCTGACGTTTTTTCTGGGCAGCACGCATCTTGCGCTCAATCTTGCGCCATTTGGCAACGTTTCTCAAATGACCTCGATGGGTTGGTGAGAAAGCATGCCCACCGGTTCCGTCTGCGACAAAAAAGAGATCACGTGTTTTAGCCGGATTAAGCACCGCCTCGATCGCTGCCCGTCCCGGATTGCCAATCGGTGTCGGCGGCAAGCCGTCAATCTGATAGGTGTTATAAGCCGTTTTACGTGCGATCTCGCTCTTCCTGAGGGGGCGTCCCAGGGAACCCTGGCCACCGACAATCCCATAAATTATGGTTGGGTCAGATTGCAGCCGCATGCCGCGTTTCAGGCGATTGACAAATACGCCGGCAACCCGGTCACGCTCATCTGAACGGCCTGTTTCTCGTTCAACGATCGACGCCAATATAATGGCCTCTTCGGGGGATTGAAGTGGTAATCCGCTGGCTCGTTTTTCCCAAAGGCGTTTGACGTATTTCCTTTGCTCGGCCTGCATCCGGTCGATAAGTTCCTGGCGATCCATATTGCGCGAAAATTTATAGGTATCAGGCAGGAGACTTCCCTCTGCGGGTATGATCGTGATCTCACCTTTGAGCATTTCGTGATTATTCAGAATGGAGACAGTTTGCTGGCTTGTCAGCCCTTCCCGGATTGTGACCTTTTGTAATATCGCCTTGCCCTCGACCAGACGGTCAAGAACCTGACGCATACTGTCATGTTTGCGAAATTCGTACTCGCCAGCTTTCAATTTCTTTTGGGCTTTGAAATAAATCGCACTACCGACAAAAATCCGGCTGTCGGTGATAATGCCTTCGCGTTGAAGTGTGCTCGCGATTTTGTTCAATCCGCTGCCGGGTGAAATCGTAATTACGGTTGAATGTTCAAGCGGCCCCGGGCTATCGAACTGATTTTTGATAAAGAAAAACAGAAGACCAACGGCGATCATCACCATTAGTACAAATGTCATTAATCCGTTGAACAGCTTCATATATCCGCCGCTTTCCTTTTGACGTTTTCGAATTTCATGGCGCTGGCGGCGCTGTGGTGGCTGGACCCCACGTGCAGGCTCCAATGCCTCAACCGGACTGCGCGGCATATTCTGAAATGTATGCTCAAGTGACCGCATATCTGGTGGCGTATCAGAACCGTTGCGTCCCCAATTATATTGATTGTTGCGTGGCATAAGGCCCTTCAAGCATGACTTCTAATGCAAATGGTTGTGTTCACACAAGCCTAGCACCAATTATGGCAAAAGAGGGGAGCACGGCACACATCAATCACCATTTGTGGTGCAAAATGCCAGATAATCTGGGAAATTGTTTATTCAACAACCCGCCGAATGATTATTGATGCATTTGTTCCGCCAAATCCAAAAGAATTACTGAGCGCTATGTCAATTTTACGCTCTTTTTTCACATGCGGAACGAGGTCAATTGCCGTATCTACAGACGGGTTATCGAGATTAATCGTTGGAGGTGCCACATTGTCGCGCATGGCCAATGTTGTAAACACGGCTTCGACCGCACCGGCCGCACCGAGAAGATGACCGACCGCTGATTTGGTCGACGACATGCTCAATTTACCAGCCGCATTGCCAAAAATGCGCTCAACAGCTCCAAGCTCAATTTCATCACCAAGCGGTGTTGATGTGCCGTGAGCATTTACGTAATCAATATCTGATACGTCAATGCCAGCGCGCTTGATAGCGGCTGCCATGCAACGATATGCGCCGTCCCCTGTGCCTTCGGGTGCGGTGATATGATAGGCGTCACCGGACATGCCATAACCGATTATTTCGCCGTACATTTTGGCACCGCGCGCTTTTGCATGTTCGTATTCTTCAAGAATTACAATGCCAGCCCCCTCACCCATGACAAAACCATCGCGGTCTACATCATATGGCCGTGAGCCGCGTGTGGGATCATCATTAAAATGCGTGGAGAGCGCCTTGCAGGCGCTGAAACCGGCAAGCGATATGCGGCACACGGGAGATTCAGCACCGCCCGCAACCATCACATCCGCATCATCAAGTGCAATAATTCGGGCCGCGTCACCAATGGCATGTGTGCCGGTTGAGCAAGCCGTTACAACCGCGTGGTTCGGGCCTTTGAGGCCATGTTTGATGGATACATATCCGCCGGCGAGATTTATCAAACGACCGGGAATAAAAAATGGTGATACGCGACGTGGGCCCTTTGCTTCAAGGAGAAGTGAGGTTTTGGCAATGCCGTCAAGGCCACCAATGCCTGAGCCAATGAGTACGCCGGTGCGAAAACGGTCTTCATCCTCTTCAGGGTGCCAATTGGCGTCATCGAGTGCCTGATCCGCCGCCGCCATACCGTATGTGATAAATTCATCGACCTTGCGCTGCTCTTTGGGAAGCATCCAGTCGTCGGGATTATAGGTCCCGTCCGATCCGTCTCCGCGCGGTATCTGACATGCAATCTGACAGGGCTGGTCGGAGACGTCAAAATTCTCGACCCGTCCAGCACCACTTTTACCCGCAAGAAGGCGCTCCCAGCTTTCCTCAACCCCGCAGGCCAGTGGTGTCACCAAACCCAAACCGGTAATGACAACGCGACGCATGGAAACTCCTTAAATCAAATGGAATAAAAATCTGGATTGCTCGAAATCAAGGCCGTAAATGAAGGTATGATCTTAACAACAACCCCGCCCCGACCGATATGGGTCCAGGCGGGGTTCATCATTATCAATCGGCAGATTTATGCAGATGCCCCTTCAAGGAAGCTTACTGCATCACCAACGGTCAAGATTGTTTCTGCAGCGTCATCAGGAATTTCGCAGCCAAATTCTTCCTCAAACGCCATCACAAGTTCGACTGTGTCGAGGCTGTCTGCACCGAGGTCGTCGATGAAGCTGGCTTTATCAGTCACTTTTTCAGCATCAATACCAAGATGCTCAATAACAATTTTCTTAACCCGATCTGCAATATCGCTCATTTTATATCTCTCACTTGACTTTCAATAGGTGATTCTCCGAACCGGACAACCACAGCTCCAACGTCCCATAGCAAGACCGCATGCGAGAAACAATGCGTTATTTTTACTTATGGGATAAATTAACTATCTTTGAATGACTGACTTATTGCACTGAAACGCGCAACAAATCAATTCCCTCCCGGTAATTTCTGTTACAGGGCGGGCTAGACCATGACCATGCCGCCATTCACGTGAAGAGTCTGCCCTGTCATATAGGCGGCCTCGTCTGATGCAAGGTAAAGGGCTGCGTTGGCAATGTCTTCTGGTGTGCCGAATGTACCTGAAGGAATGACAGCGGAAATCTGTTTAATCTGGGCCTCATTAAGGGCATCGGTCATTGGCGTTGAGATGAAACCCGGTGCGATGCAATTGGCGGTAATGCCGCGCGTGGCGACTTCGCGTGCCAAGGATTTTGTCATGCCGATCATGCCGGCTTTTGAGGCCGCATAATTTGGCTGGCCGGGATTTCCGATAATACCACTGATTGAGGTGATGTTGACGATGCGTCCCGCGCGGCGTCGCATCATGTTACGAAGTGCACCGCGAATGATCATAAATGTCGATGTCAGATTAACCGAAATAACGTCATCCCATTCTTCGTCTTTCATACGCATAAAGAGATTGTCTTTGGTGATGCCTGCATTGTTGACCAGAATATCGAGCTGTCCCAGCGCGTCTTCCGCCTGACCTGCAAGGGCTTTAACCGCCTCCCTGTCAGATAAGTTGCATGGGCACACCTGAACCCGGTCGCCGAGTTCCGCGGCCAGTTCCTGCAAACGTTCTTCGCGGGTGCCAGATATGGCCACATTGGCGCCCTGGGCGTGCAATGTACGTGCGATTGTGGCGCCGATGCCGCCTGTGGCACCTGTGACCAGTGCGCCTTTACCTGTTAAATCAAACATGTCGCCTCTTTCTTGTATTACTCAATTTAATCTTTTGTCCGTTTGGAATTATCAACCTTGTTCCAGAAAAGCATCAATATCCTGTGGTGTACCAATGTTGACACCTTTAAGGGACCGCTCGATGCGACGTGCGAGCCCGGATAAAACTTTGCCGGATCCAATTTCAAGCATTTGCTCAACCCCCTGTCCGGCCATGAAGCCCACGCATTCGCGCCAGCGCACTGTGCCTGTTACCTGATCAAGCAGACATTTCACGATCGTCTCGGGCATGGTTACCGCGTCTGCCAAGACATTGGCGACAACGGGAACGCTTGGTGCGCGCACATCCACACCACCAAGTGCATCGCGCATGATCTCAACCGCTGGCTCCATCAATGCGCAATGGAAAGGGGCGCTTACGTCAAGGAGTACTGCCCGGCGCGCGCCAAAATCTGACGCTTGCTCAACGGCGCGTTCAACGGCTGCCTTTGAACCACTTATGACCACCTGTCCTGGAGCGTTATCATTGGCGACCTGACAGATATCTCCGTCAGCGGCTTTTGCCGCCAGGCCCTGCGCATCATCAAGATCGAGCCCAAGAAGTGCTGCCATAGCGCCTTCGCCTACAGGAACTGCCATTTGCATGGCTTGTCCGCGTGTTTTAAGAAGCCGTGCAGTGTCTGCGACGCTGAACGTGCCCGCGGCACACAGTGCTGAATATTCGCCGAGGGAATGACCCGCCACGAATTTAGCGTGATCAGCCACCTTATAATTGAAATCTTTCTCCAGGACGCGAATGGCGGCCATTGATACTGCCATCAACGCTGGTTGTGCGTTTTCCGTGAGTGTCAGTGTCTCGGATGGTCCGTCTGCCATCAGCTTTGAGAGGTTTTGGCCTAACGCCTCATTAATTTCCTCAAATGTTTCGCGCGCGGTAGCAAAGGACTCCTTGAGTTCATTGCCCATACCAACGGCCTGGCTTCCCTGACCGGGAAATGTGAATGCAATTGACATATAGAAATTCCGATTAGAATTGTGGATTGATGGTCGTGTTTAATATCTGTGTAATTGACTGCGCGGCGCATCCCTTTTGCAAAGGACACTGATGACTAACTTAAGAGACTTTTTAACCCTTAATTGTCAAGCGGGCTAGCTCTCCGTCATTTGGCTTAGTTGGTTCGGTTGGATTGATATATTTGGTGTTGCTTATGAGCGCAAATATCTGTACAGAATGCGCTAACACCCCCCAGTTGGAGGCTGAACGGAAGCATTTGAGGTCAAGCGACCGCAAATGACGCAATTTTATTGCTCTTCCCGTGTTTTCGCTCTTTCGGGTCAGATATGCGAGTATCGTTTTTTTGAGCCTTCTGTGACACGTCACAGGCTCAAAAGAGGCTATGCGCCGGGGGTAGTGTTGGATAAAACAGAGAAAGGCTCTCACCATGCCCTTATACGAGCATGTCTTTATGACGCGTCAGGATGTCTCGACCGCACAGGTTGATACTCTTGAAACCGACTTTAAAAAAATCATCACTGAAGGCGGCGGAAAAATTGTGCGCTCCGAATATTGGGGACTGCGCCCGCTTGCCTATAAAATCAAGAAAAACCGCAAGGCACATTACACGATGCTCAACATTGACAGTGAGCACGGCGCGGTTGCCGAGATGGAGCGCCTGATGAGCCTCTCGACCGATGTTCTTCGTTTCTTGACAATCCGTGTTGATGAGCATGAAGACGAGCCAACTGCGATGATGAAGAAAAATGACCGTGATGACCGTCGTGGACCACGGCCACCCTTCAAACGCGATGGCGATCGCCCACCGTTCAAGCGTGATGGCGACAAACCAGCATTTAAGCGCGATGATGCGCCTGCACCTGTTGCAGCTGCAGCACCTGAAGCGCCAGCAGAGGAGAGTGAATAATGGCCGGAGATGCAGGAGGCGCACGTCGCCCGTTTTTCAGACGCCGTAAAACATGTCCGTTTTCCAGCGATAGTTCACCCAAAATCGATTATAAGGATGTAAGGCTTCTTCAGCGTTATATCTCAGAGCGTGGAAAAATTGTGCCGAGCCGGATTACGGCAGTTTCTGCCAAGAAACAGCGCGAGCTTGCAAAAGCAATTAAGCGTGCACGTTATCTTGGTCTGTTGCCTTATCTTCTTCGCTAGGTCAATCTGGGGCGCCTGTCGCGGTCCAGCATTTTGAGACATGCGTTAGATTATTCGGGATGGGCGGCTTTAATGCGGCCCATCTCACACAAAAATATTATCATTTCAATGCGGATCATTATTTCCGTGCAATATGTTGGGACGGGGCATTGGTTGAATAATCGACCGGCACGATCTCTAACCGCAGAAAAGGCGGGACAGCTCACATGATGGCAAATCCTTATATTATAGGCCTGTTGGCGGGTCTTCTCTCGGGCGGCTTATCGTCTTTTGCGATATATGGTGCGTCTGTCGCAAAATTCCTCGTTTATCTCGCCCCCCTGCCCTGCTTTATCGCGGGGTTTGGCTGGCGCCTGAACGCATCCCTGGCAGCCACATTGGCAGGCACATTTTTTCTGGCTGCTCTCTCAGGTCCAAGTGCCGGGTTTGGCTTTTTGCTTTCTATCGGTATCCCGACCCTCATCCTCACCCATCTTGCATATCTCTCACGCGACAGCGCGATACTTTCGTCTGATGAAGCCGGGAATCATGAGATAAATGACCAGACGGGGGGCACGGAATTACAATGGTTCCCGGTCGGCAATCTTCTCTTCTGGGCAGCCGTTATGGCGGGACTTTTGGCAATTGCGGTTATCTTTTCATTGGGAGCTGATATTGAAAGCTACCGGGCGACTGTAAAAGAACTGTTTGAGAAAACTTTTTTAAAGCAGCTTGAATCTCTGTCGGGTAAAGAAATCACGCCTTCAGATGCCAGTTCCATCAGTGAAATCGCGATCAGTATTCTCCCCGGTGCCTCAGCTCTGTCCTGGCTGACGCTCACCGTTTTCAACATGTGGCTCGGTGCAAGATTGACCATGGCAATGGGGCGTTTTGACAGGCCGTGGCCAAAACTGGCCGCCTTCAAATATCCAAACATGATATCTTTCTGCTTTGTTGGCGCCATCATCCTGACCATGGTGCCGGGCATTCCTCAGCTTATTGGCATAGCGTTTACCACGGCATTCGTCTTTCTCTATATATTGCTTGGCTTTGCTGTTCTTCATTCAATCACGGAAGGCAATCCGTTTCGCCCGTATATGCTCATCCTGGCCTATGTCGTTTTCATCTTCACCGGCCAGTGGGGAATTATGATTATGGTGACGCTCGGCCTTGCTGAGCCATTACTAAAAATTCGTGCGCGCATGAAAAACCCACCACCATCGGGCTCAGGCAGTCCTTGAGAATTCAAATTCCCGTTTCTAATTTCAAAATTTGAGCATCACTCTTTAGATATCACTCATTCATTCATTCAGCAGTTGGAGCAATAAAATGCAGATAGTCTTACTCGAACGTATCGGAAAACTCGGACAGATGGGCGACATCGTCACCGTAAAGGATGGCTTTGCGCGCAACTATCTTCTGCCACAAGGCAAGGCACTTCGCGCCACCAAAGCCAATATCGCCCATTTTGAAACCCAGCGCGCGCAGCTTGAAGCGGTAAATCTAGAACGCAAGACAGAAGCTGAAGCGGTTGGCGAGAAACTGGACGGACAAAATTTCACGGCCATTCGTCAGGCTGGCGATACCGGACAGCTTTATGGCTCGGTGACAACACGAGATATTTCTGAGGTTGTGACCGAAAACGGTTTCACAATCGAACGTGATCAGCTTGTATTGGCAACACCTATAAAAACTCTTGGTCTCCACGCTGTATCTGTGAGCCTCCATCCTGAAGTCCAGGTGAGCATCTCCATCAATGTCGCGCGCACGGAAGAAGAGGCCGCGCGTCAAGCGGCTGGTGAGGATGTTACCATTGAGAAGGACGATGATGAATATGAAATGAAAAGCATTGATGCGTTTGAAGATGAGGAAACAGCAAAGAAAGCTGAGAAATCATTGAGCGATGATGATGCGGACGAAGACGGATCAGCTAAAGACGCTGAAGAAGGTACCGATGAAGAGGCTGATTCTGATAAAGAATAACCTTTAAAAGCGTTAAAACCCCAGTTATTGCGCCAGATTTTGCAGGGCGGCACCAAATGTTGATCAAGATGATCAGCCTACCGGTGCCGCCCTTATTCTTTTCGTCAATGCAAGAAGAAACGAAAACTCGTTTTCAAGCCTGTGCATATCGGGGATGAATTGCATGTGGGCTGCTTGACTGCTCTCGGGCATTGGAAGAATCGTTTAGCGTGCCTTTCATGAACACGACAGCAAATATATCCCCGCTCAATGAAGCGGATGAACAATCCTCCTTTCGCGTGGCTCCTCATAATATTGAGGCAGAACAGGCGCTATTGGGTGCAATTCTCGTTAATAATGCCGTTCAGGACCGGGTTTCCTCGTTCCTCGAGCCTGAGCATTTCTTTGATCCGCTCAATGCGCGAATTTATGAGACCATTGGCCGCCTGATCTATATGGGCAAACAGGCGACGCCAATTACGCTCCGTACCTTTTTTGAAAACGAAGAGAACATTGTCGATGACCTGACGGTTCCGCAATATCTCGCGCGGCTTGCCACAAACGCAACCTCGATCATTAATGTTGAGGCATATGGGCAAACGATTTTGCAGGACGCCATTCGCCGTAATCTCATTCTTATTGGCAGTGATATGGTCAATGAAGCCTATCAGGCGGATATTGAAGAGCCACCACAAAAACAGATTGAGCAGGCCGAACAACGTCTTTACGAGATTGCCGAAAACAACAAATACGGCAAAGGCTTTGTGTCATTCTCGGATGCCCTGGTTGACGCCATTGAAATGGCCAATAATGCTTATGAGCGTGATGGCGGACTATCGGGCCTCTCAACGGGCTTGCGAGATCTTGATCAGCGCATGGGTGGCTTGCAGGCATCGGATCTGATCGTGCTTGCCGGGCGACCATCCATGGGTAAAACCGCACTTGCGACAAATATCGCTTTTAACGTTGCCAAAGCGCACCGCGCTGAAACGGGCGAAGACGGTGTTACACGTACGGTGGACGGCGGGATTGTCGGCTTCTTTTCGCTGGAGATGTCATCTGAACAGCTTGCCACACGTATTGTCTCTGAGCAGGCTGAAATCCAATCCCAGAAGATCCGTCGCGGCATGATTAATCGCGATGAATTTGAAAAGCTCTATCAGGTTTCCAAGCAACTCGACGAAATTCCGCTTTATATTGATGAAAGTGGCGGTATTTCGGTGGCGCAACTTGCTGCCCGCGCCCGGCGTCTTAAACGCCGTCATGGTCTTGACCTTCTGCTTGTTGACTATCTGCAGCTTCTGTCCGGCTCATCGAAAAGATCCGATAACCGGGTGCAGGAATTGACCGAAATTACCACAAATCTTAAAGCGCTCGCGAAAGAACTTGAAGTACCGATTATAGCACTTTCCCAGCTTTCGCGTCAGGTTGAGAACCGGGACGACAAGCGCCCGCAGCTCTCGGATTTGCGTGAATCTGGTTCTATCGAGCAGGACGCGGACGTTGTCATGTTTGTATATCGTGAGGAATACTATATAGAACGCGCAAAGCCTGCTGAAAACAAAGTCGAGGAAATCTCGAGCTGGCAGGTGGAAATGGACCGGGCCATGGGCATTGGTGAAGTTATCATCGGTAAGCAGCGCCACGGACCAACAGGTACGGTTCAGGTCAAGTTTGAAGGTCAATACACACGCTTCTCTGATCTTGCGCAAGAAGACCACATGCCTGAGCGTCATGATTGATTGAGGTCTTTCAAAGGTGAAACCAAAAGTAAAGCTGGCGACAGCTCAAGTCCACCAAGGGCAGTTGGAGAACGTATTGAGCTCGCGTGTGAGCTTTGACGTACCCGATAACGTAAGTGCTGTTTTGCACATCAATCTCGATAGCATGGTCGCCAATTACCGCATGATGCAAAAACTGTCAGGCGAGGCAGAATGCGCAGCCGTGGTCAAAGCAAATGCTTACGGCATTGGTGACAGGGAAGTTGTGCGCGCACTTGTGAAACAAGGCTGCCAGACGTTCTTTGTGGCCAATTTGCAAGAAGCCATCCGTGTGAGGCGCACCTCGCGCAAGCCTGTAATTTACGTACTTGATGGCTTTCACCCGATGTCAGAAGATGCTTACGTAAAACACCGCCTGCGGCCGGTTCTAAATTGTCTTGACGATGTGCGAGCGTGGAACGACTTTGCAAAATCGCTTGGTTCCAAATCGCTTGGTTCCAAATCGCTTGGTTCCAAATCGC
>Ga0209633_10001672_pt1 | contig 22383 bp, 20 predicted proteins | sample Cruoilmetagenom1_FD_187290 | JGI IMG/M metagenome (GOLD analysis project Ga0209633, IMG submission 187290) | Oil polluted marine microbial communities from Coal Oil Point, Santa Barbara, California, USA - Sample 1 (SPAdes) (version 2) | ecosystem: Environmental > Aquatic > Marine > Oil seeps ... | reverse complement strand
CAGATCTCTTGTGTGGAGATGATCGGGTAGTATGCCAAATTTTAGTGGCCCGAAAAGTGCTGAGATAGTTCCAAACAAAAAGAGCGCTGTCATTAGGACGGGAACGGAGGAAAGGGCTATTCCGATGACGGCTATGGCGGCGGCCCCGACTTCCCATAGCTTTAACCGTTGCGCGAGCCATCCTTTATCATAGCGGTCGGCGAGTTCTCCGCCAAGTGCCGAGAGAAATAGAAACGGCACCATGAATACGGCACCGGCCAAGGTTACAAGTGATGCTGATCCACCTGATGCCACTTGAAAGAGAATGAGGAATACGAGTGTATTCTTCAAGAAGTTATCATTAAAAGCCGATAAAAACTGTGTCCAGAACAATGGAGCGAAGTTTCTGGATGTCATTAGGTTGTTTTGCATAAATACTCCCCTTTGTTATTCAGGGAGTTCACCATGATTATATTTACCATAAGTTACACTCCCTGAATTGCACTGATCACATGGTTAACCAAAGTTTGCGCGAGGTGTGGGCTCTGAGCCGTCTCCTCGACTAACTTCCATCAGCAGTTTTTCGGTTTTTGCGTCCTCAATCTTGTTGACGAATTTTTTCGCTTCTTCATTGTCGCGCATGGTTTTTGTGATGCTGATTGAGGTGTGCACAAGCATGAGTGCCGACATTGCGTAAAAGCCCTTGGCGGCAAAACCTGCATCCATAAAGTAAATTCCGCCTGCCATCATGCCGCCTGCGATTATGAAACTTAAGATGTTGAAATTTACCCAGGCTGTTGAATGTCTGGTTGGGCTATCGGTCATTAATTTGGTCCTTCGTAATTATGTGGTTGAAGTTTTGAATTTGGTTTGTCGAGTTGATCAGTCGTCGGTTTTCTTCTTCGCCTGTTTCTTCAGTCGGTTGAGCACGTCATCAGCGGATGCTTTTAGTGGATCTCCGCAGCCTGCATCTGCAAGCTTCTCGATGATGCTGGACGGGTCGCCAAACTGTTCCATGTCTGCGATCGCTGCCTCTGTCACATCGATTTGCCTTTGCCGGATCTGCAGCCGGTTGAGGGTTTCTTCGGCGTCGCGCAATGCGCTCAGACCACTATCTGGATGGGCCTCGCGTAATTTCTGCGTCTGGTGGGTTGCTGTTGCGAGCCTTTGACCCCGCTGTAGGTCCTTGAGTTTAATCTCTGCTATCCTGACGATGCCCTTCAGACGGTTTATCTCGGTTGTGAAACGTGCGAGGGCCTCAGCTGATGTCTCGCGTTCAGCTTCCAGCAAGGCGATTGATTCCGCGGCTTCTCTGGCCAGATCATTTTTGCCGTGCTCGAGGGCCTCGATTGTGCGGTGCTCGAGATCCTTGATTTGGTTGATTAGCCGTTGCTGTTGAATGACCTCCTGCTCATTCTGGGCAATGGCAATGGCAACCGCCCGGCGTGATGCAGATACCGCGAGGGCGCAATCCCTGATCTGTTGCTTGAGAAGTGGCAAGGCATGCCGGTCTGTGAATTCCTCGCCTGTCTCAACGATGACGCCGCGAAAGAGGGTAACTATTTGTTTGAACATTTTTATCTCCTGTTGTATGAACGTTGTTCAGGTTTGTAATATAGACATAAGTGAACGTCGTTCAATAGTAAAGTGAACATCGTTCAATATTCAAAAGGTTTTGCTTAATGGTCGGTAAACGGGAGGAGAAACGCGCGGCACTTCTCAAGGCTCTGATCGATGCCGCTGCGGGGGTTATGAAACAGTCAGGACTTGGCGGCGTGCGCGCCCGCGATATCGCCAAAGATGCGGGGTGCGCGCTTGGCAGTCTTTATACTGTGTTTGATGACATTGATGAGTTGATATTGAACGTCAATGCCCGCACCCTTGATGATCTTGGGGCCAAACTTGAGATGGCTGTCAAAAAGGCCAAGTCGCCGAGCACCAGGCTATTGGCATTGGCAAAGACCTATCTCAGTTTTGCCAGAAATAATCCCAATATGTGGGCAGCACTTTTTGATCACCGCATGCCCCCGGATAGTCCCATCCCGGATTGGTATCTGGATAAACAGAAGGTTCTTTTTGAGCATGTCACCAAGCCGCTTTCCGATATCCGTCCAGATATTAATGCCCGCCAAGCTGCGATCCAGGCACGTGTTATCTTCACTGCCGTTCACGGGATTGTCGCCATTAACGTGCAGCACCGCTTTCTCAAACTCCCCGACAAGGAGCTCGATGTTGAGCTGGAGCGCTTTATCAAAACCCATATTAATGGGATGAGTTAGTTTTAACGGCCTGTGGTTAGTTTCAACGGCCTGTGGTTAGTTTCAACGGCCTGTGGTTAGTTTCAACGGCCTGTGGTTAGTTTCAACGGCCTGTGGTTAGTTTCAACGGCCTATGATTAGTTTCAACGGCCTGCAAAGTCAGTCTGTGGGCCCTTCATCGCTGGCATTTGCATTTAGTGATGCTGAAACTGCCATTGATGCGGCGTGGCGTAATGAAAGGCGACCATCCAGGGCCTTTGAGAATATATCGTCGAGTTCCGTGCCTGATCCGGCAAGAATGGTCTGGCGGGCAAGTTGAGCGGCAAGACCTGACAATACGGTTCGCACTCTTTTGCGGCGACGCGATGAGGATTTATCTAATTCGGTTAAATTGGGGTGGTTGTCGATGGCGTTGAGAAGGTCATCCACGCCGTCAGGCTTTGTCGCAATCGTTTTTAATACCTGGACGTCCCGCCCTTTCCCATGACGCAATTCGAGCATGGCGCGCAATTGTTGCTCGGTGTTTTCGGCACCGTCGCGGTCCGCCTTATTGACTACGAGAATATCGGCGATTTCCAGAATACCGGCTTTCATGGCCTGTACATCATCACCAAGTCCGGGAGCTGCCAATACGCATCCGACATCTGCTATGGATGCTATTTCGGTTTCTGACTGGCCTGCACCTACCGTTTCGATGATGATGATATCCCAGCCTGCAGCGTCAAGGAGGTCTATTGCATCAAAGGTCGCACTTGATAAGCCGCCAAGATGACCGCGCGCTGAAAGCGACCGGATGAACACGCCCTGATCCATTGTGTGATTGCCCATGCGCACGCGGTCGCCAAGCACAGCCCCACCGGTGATTGGGCTTGAGGGGTCGACCGCAAGTATACCAACGCTGCGGTCTGATCCACGTATTTCGTGGACCAATGCGTCTATGAGGGTTGATTTACCCGCCCCAGGTGGTCCGGTGATACCGATAACTGGAATGCCGGTGGTGGCAGCCCTGATCCGCGCCATGAGCTCGTCGGATCCAGGCATATTATTTTCGATAACTGTAATTGAGCGCGCCAGAGCTGCGACATTACCGCTCATGACTTTTTTACCCAGCCGCTCGATGACGGCGTTGTCGTTTTTACTCATAATATTCATGCTAGACTATCACTCCACCACCAATGGCTGGCCAAATCCGAGGTCTTCGCGCAGCCGGGCAATGATTTCGCCGTGGGTTGCGCCTTTATCTGCGGCATCGACTATGCTTGCAAAAATATTCTCATCCTCATTGTCCGCAGCCTTTGTCAGCCGATCAATCGCGCGCAATACATCAGACTGATTGCGCGCGGATTTATATTCCTTGAACGCGGTTACATGGCGTTCCATTTTTGATCTGTCTGGCCGATAAGGTGCGGGTTCATGGGCGTCCTCATGGTCTGCGAGATGATTTACGCCGATGATTTTTTCGTCACCCCGTTCGACTTTTTGTTGGTGGGCAAGTGCGGATTTACCGATCATGCGTTGCACAACGCCTTGCTCAACGGCTTCATACATGCCGCCTGCCTTGTCGATCACTTCCATGACTTCAAGAATTTTCTCTTCCATCTGATCGGTCAGGGTCTCAACATAATATGACCCTCCAAGTGGGTCGATGACATCGCATAGGTGCGCCTCCTCGCGGAGTATATGCTGGGTGGCACTTGCGATTTGCGCCGGTCCTTCTGTCGGGCACGAAATGGCTTCGTCATAGCTATCAGTGTGCATTGATTGAAGACCGCTTAAAATTCCGGCGATTGCCTGGGCGCTGACGCGAGCGATATTGTTCAAGGGTTGCTGGCTGGTGAGATCGACGCCTGAGGTTTGGCCGTGGAATTTAAAGCGCATGGACCTTGGATCTTTGGCACCCAGTCGCTCCTGCGCGATCCGTGCCCAGATACGCCGGGCTGCACGGAATTTTGCGATCTCTTCAAAAAACGAAATTGAAATGTCGAAGAAGAATGTAAATCTCGGCAATATGTAGTCGGGCTCCATGCCGCGATTGATACAGTCTTCGGCGTGCTGGATGGCGGTGGAAAGCGTAAAGCCCATGGTTTCCGCAGGTGTTGCCCCGGCCTGTTGCATGTGCTGGCCAACGACTGACACCGGATTCCAGTTAGGCACATGCTCGCGGCAATAGGCAACGTGATCAACGAATACGCGACGTGCTCCCGGCAGCGACAAGCGGTAGAACATATGATTTGCAACAAAGTGGGAAATATAATCAGACTGGTTTGCGGTCCCGGTAATTTTGTCAAAAGGGATTCCCCGGCGTTTGGCGACGCCAAGAAGGAAGGCAAAGAGGGTGAAGGGCGATGGGTCGTTCACGGCTGTTGAGATTTGGTCAAGGGGTACGCCTTTGAGTGCCGCATCCATATCCTCAATGCTATTGATGACCGTGCCGCATGTGCCTAAAAGTGCTGTGGGGGCTTCATCGCAGTCAATCCCCCTAAATCCTGAATTACATGGCAACAGGCTTATGGCGCTTGCCCCCTGATCCAGAGATTTCGTCAGCCGTTCATTATATTCTTCGGGTGTGCCAAGACCTATCAATTGCCGTTGTGTCCATGCGCGTCCTCTGTGCATGGTGGCATATATACCGCGGGTGTAAGGTGCCTGGCCCGGATAGCCAAGTTCATCATCATAGCTTTCGTCTGACCAATCATCGGGAGTGTATAGTGCCTTGACTTCAATTCCGGATCTGTTTTTGATCACTCGATCCTCGCCTATCTGCGCGTCATAGGCATTTTTCCAGGTGGCTTGATCCGATTTTTGAGATTTGACCGCCCGTGCTGGTTCGGCAGATTTTGATTTAACAGGGACGGTTTCGCTGGCAATTTTGCTCATGATGTTTCCTTAAGCGAATGTTCTGTTTTGACGGCTTTCGGTTACGCAATTTCGCACGGCTACGACGATATCATCACGCCCCGAACCTGGACCAAATATAGCGCTAACGCCGGCTGTCTTTAATAGTTCGTGCTCGCTTTCAGGAACAATGCCGCCGACGACAACGCGGATGTGGCTCAAACCAGCTTCGCCCAAAGCTGCCATCAGGTCGGGCACAATCAGATGATCTGTGGCGAGTGAGCTAATGCCGATGACATCGACATCCTCCTGGGTGGCAAGAGAGACAACTGCATCAATTTCCTGCCATGGCGGTGTGTAGATCACCTCCATACCGGCATCGCGTAAAAACGCAGCAACGATCCGCGAGCCGCGATCGTGACCGTCATAACCTATTTTTGTAATGAGAACGCGCCCCGGATAATCGTTCATGTGTCTAGCCTATTTCTTTTTAGATTTTTTCGCGGAGCTACCGGGTGGCGTTCTGATCATGGCCACGAGCTCGGCTGCGATTTCAGCGGGTGGACGATCACCTCTGCGGTGCCAGATCTGAACATGGTTGGCCGCACCCAAAACAAACAGACGAAAAAGTTTCCGGTCGACATCAGGATGGAGCGGTAAGGCTTCGATTACACTGGCGATGAATTTCTCGTAGTTATCGCGCAATTTTATCAGTTGATCTGAAACATCCGGGGCGGCATCGGGCACCACCCGGACGATCACTTTGGCGTATGATGAGCGGTCGGTTATGTTTTCGAGGTGGGCTGTAAAAACTGCTTCGAGGCGATCCCATGGTTCGGCAGTGGGACCGGGGTCAATCGCTTCGATTTGTTTCATTAAGCGCTCGACGCCTTGCTCATAAATAGCAACCAGGAGATGATCTTTTGACGGAAAATGATAATAAATCGAGCCTGGAAGCATTTCTGTTTTCTGGGCGATGTCGCGCATGGTTGTTCCTCTGAAGCCTTTTTGGGCAAAGAGTTCCGCTGCTGCATCAAGAAGTAATTTTGCACGATTATTGGCCCGTGGTTCCAATTTCTTTTTGGCCGACTTGCGTTTGGAAGCTGATTTTGAGCGCGTTGTTTGTGATGCTTTCATCTCCATATGTTAAACAAACGCTTGTTTGGTGTAAAGGCATATTTAAGTAATTGTGGGGAAGGGGCACGATCAAAGACACCTGGTGGCGTCGTTGATAAATAGAGTAAAAATATGAGCTGGTATACTTGGGTGAGACGAGCTCATGCGGTTTCTTCCTCCACAATGCCCAGCTCTTCTTTCATCGCGTCGCGCATGACAAATTTCTTCGGCTTGCCGGTGACGGTCATCGGTAGCTCATGGACGAAACGTATATAGCGGGGCACTTTATAATGGGCAATCTGGTCCTTGCAGTATTGTTTGATCTCGTCATCGGATGATGTTTCCCCCTCCTTGAGGACGATCCAGGCGCAGACTTCTTCGCCATATTTTCGATCGGGAATGCCAAAAACCTGCACGTTTTCGATTTTAGGGTTTTTAAAGAAAAAGTCCTCAATTTCTTTCGGGAAGATATTTTCACCACCGCGAATGACCATGTCTTTGACGCGGCCTGAAATGTTGCAATAGCCTTCTGCGTCAATCACTCCGAGGTCGCCGGTGTGCATCCAGCCATCTTCGTCGATGGCATCCCGGGTCTTCTCATTGTCGTTCCAATAACCCTTCATGACCAGATAGCCACGTGTGCAGATTTCTCCCTGCACGTCGACCGGCGTGATGTTGCCCGCCTCGTCGATAATCTTGACTTCCGCATGGTGCATGATGCGGCCGACCGTGGACACACGCCGCTCAAGCGGGTCGGCCCTGTCTGACATAAATGATATGGGGCCGGTTTCCGTCATGCCGTAAGCGATGGCCATCTCGCTGGTATGCATATCGGATATAAGCGCGTTCATGGTCTTGATGGGGCACGGGGCCCCCGCCATGACGCCTGTTCGCATGGACGACATGTCGAGATCGAGATTTGTGAGCTCCTCAAGCATGGCGATGAACATGGTCGGTACGCCGTAACATGCGGTCGCGCGCTGATCGTGTATTGCCTGTAAGGTGGCCTTTGGTTCAAAGGCTTCCGATGGAAACAGCATGGCGGCACCATATGGCACGGCAGCGAGTACGCCCATGACCATGCCGAAGGCGTGATAGAGCGGCACCGGCAGGCAAATTCGGTCTTTTTCGGAATAGGCGAGTTCAAGCCCCATGAAATTTGCGTTGTTGACGATGTTGTGGTGGGTGAGGGTTGCGCCCTTGGGGGAGCCTGTGGTGCCTGATGTAAACTGAATATTGATGGCGTCATGGCAATCGAGGCGCTCAGTGATTGCATCGAGGGTTCTGATATCGTCATTTGAGGGCGGATTTAAAAGTTCGTCGAAATTATAGGTGCCGGGGGTTTTTTCGTCACCCATACGGATGACGGTCTTTAGGTGCGGCAATTTTTGTGAATTCAGGCCTCCCGGCTCAGATGTGGCAAGTTCCGGTAAAAGCTTAGCCAATAATTCCAGATAATCGCTCGATTTGAACGAAGGCGCGGTGATGAGTGCTTTGCAATCGACTTTGCCCAGCACATATTCAAGCTCTGACAAGCGGTATGCGGGATTGATGCAGACCATGATTGCACCGAGACGAGCAGTGGCGAATTGGGTAAGTATCCATTCCGGGCGATTGGGAGCCCATATTCCGACCCGGTCACCTTTCTTAATGCCAAGATTATGGAGACCAATGGCAAGCGCATCTATGAGGCGATCAAAAGTGGCATAATTCCATGGGCTGCCATATTCGGAAAATATTACCGCGTCGGATTTTGGATATGTCGCGACCGTTCGTTTCAGCATTTCGGGGATTGTGAGATCGAGGAGCGGCTCGGTTGTGGGGCCGATGACGTGAGAAAAACCGCCGATCGGCTGTTTATCGCCGGTGGTACTATCGCCAGCGTTACCCGTTTCTACGTGCTGGCCGCGGTCCATGGCGATTTTCCCTCTTTTAATTTTGATCAAGTCACCCTAACATGTGTTAGTTTGCATGATGAGGTGCGGCAATGTCCACTTCAAATTATAGGGCGTCAAAAAACGGGAGTATGGTTTAATGGTTTTGAAGCGTGTTTTGTTGATCGGTGCGGCATTTGCTGCAATGACATTTACAACTTTCTCGGCACAGGCGGACGTGTCCAATCAGGACATTTTAAATGACCAGAAAACCGCTGGTGACGTGGTTTCCTATGGCATGGGGCCAAAGGCACAACGCTACAGCCCGCTTAAAGCATTGAATAAAGATAATGTGGCCAATCTTCTGCCTGCATGGTCGTTTTCATTTGGTGGTGAGAAACAGCGCGGCCAGGAAAGTCAGGCGCTCGTCAGTAATGGCGTTATCTATGTGACTGGCTCGTATAGTCGCATGTGGGCGATTGATGCCAAAACGGGTGAAGAAATCTGGCAGTATAATGCGCGTTTGCCTGAAGGTATTTTACCTTGCTGTGATGTGATTAATCGCGGTGCGGCCATATATAAAGACAAGGTTTATTTTGGTACGCTGGACGCCAAGATTGTGGCGCTCAATGCCAAGACGGGCAAGGTTGTCTGGCGGAAGAAGCTTGGTGATTACAAGGCGGCCTATTCTTACACAGCGGCTCCATTGATCGTGAAGGGCATGGTTATTACCGGCGTTTCGGGTGGCGAGTTCGGCATTATTGGTAAAGTTGAAGCACGCAATGCAGATACGGGCGATCTTGTCTGGTCGCGGCCTGTGATCGAAGGTCACATGGGCACATTGAACGGCAAACCGTCGACAATGACGGGCAAGAAAAACGAAACCTGGCCCGGCGATATGTGGAAATGGGGTGGTGGAGCAACCTGGCTTGGTGGCACTTATGATCCTGAGGCTGATCTCATTTATTTTGGAACCGGTAATCCAGCACCGTGGAATTCTCATCTCAGGCCCGGTGACAATAAATGGACGTCATCACGCATTGCGATTAATCCGAAAAACGGTGAAATTGTCTGGGGCTTTCAGACGACGCCGAATGATGGTTGGGATTATGACGGCGTGAATGAGTTCATCCCGTTCGATTATAAGGACGGCGGCAAAACCATTAAGGCGGGTGCCACTGCGGACCGTAACGGTTTCTTTTATGTGCTTGACCGTGTGACCGGTAAATTTATCCGCGGGTCGGCGTTTTCTCGTGATATCTCCTGGGCAACAGGACTTGATAAAAATGGTCGTCCGATCTTTAGCAAAGACGGTCGCCCCGGTGATCCAAAAAAAGGTACAGACGGTAAAAAGGGCAAAGCGGTTACGGCTATTCCATCCTTCTTTGGTGGCAAAAACCATAACCCCATGGCTTACAGCAAGCAGACCGGTCTCTTTTATGTGCCGTCCAATGAATGGGCGATGGATATCTGGAATACGCCGATCACCTTTAAAAAGGGTGCGGCCTATCTTGGTGCCGGGTTCACGATAAAGACACTCTTCGATTATATCGGTTCATTAAAGGCGATTGATCCAAAAACCGGTAAAATTGTTTGGGAAGCCCGCAACAAGTCACCTCTTTGGGGTGGTGTGCTGACGACGGCTGGTGGGCTCGTCTTTATGGGAACGCCGCAGGGCTATCTCAAAGCCTTTGACGCAAATAACGGTAAAGAGCTTTGGAAGTTCAATACCGGTTCCGGCATCGTCGCTCCTCCTATCACTTGGGAGCAGGACGGCGAACAATTTGTTGGCGTGACTTCGGGCTGGGGCGGTGCTGTGCCGCTCTGGGGTGGAGATGTTGCGAAACTTGTGAAGCACTATAATCAGGGCGGCAGCTTCTGGGTGTTCAAGCTTCCCAAGCAACTGGCCAAGAAATAAGAACGTTTAAAACGGTTATAGAAGAATTATAAAAGCCCGCCATTTCTGGCGGGCTTTTCATTTGTCAGAATGGATTTAAACAATCACCCTTTGGCGATGTTGATCACCTGCATGGAGGTAAATTCATTGAGACCTTCCTTGCCCCATTCAACACCAACACCTGACTGTTTGCAGGGCGGGAATGGAATGTTGGGTCCAAACGCCATATGCGAATTGATCCAGACCGTGCCTGTGTCCATTTTCTCGGCCACCTTGACGGCCTTGTCCACATCACTTGACCAGACCGAGCCGCCGAGGCCGTAATCCAATCTGTTCGAGCGCTCGATCACTTCATCAATGTCGGAGAACTTGATAATCGGCAATATAGGACCGAAGGGTTCTTCATCGACCAGTTTTGTGCCGTCGGAAATATCACGCACAACGGTGAGTGGAATGAAATAGCCTGGAATATCGGGGACCTGACCGCCAGCAATGATATTACCGTTGGCTTTGGCGTCTTCGATAAATCCCTTGATGATCTCAAACTGCTGCTTGTTCTGTACCGGCCCAAATTGTGTGCCGTCTTTCATGCCGTCACCGACGATGGCTCCCTTGGCCAAAACCGCCATTTCATCGCAGATCGCATCATAGATGCTGTCATGAACATAGAGCCGCTTGAGTGCGATGCAGACCTGACCGCTATTCATGAAGGCGACATTGAAGAGATTTTGCGCCATAGCTTTGGGGTCGGCGGCGTCGAGCACAATACCAGCGTCATTGCCACCAAGTTCCAGTGTTACGCGTTTTAATGTATCGGCGCCGCTGGCCATGACTTTCTTGCCCGTTGCGATTGATCCGGTGAAGGAGATCTTGGCGATGCCGGGATGCGATGTAATTTTTGCCCCGAGCTCGTTATTGTCAACCAGTATGCTGACGAGCCCTGGTGGTACTATATCCTTGATGATTTCGCCGAGCATGACGGTGCTCACGGGCGTGGTAGGTGCCGGTTTGAGGATAATGGCGTTACCAGCCAGAATTGCGGGGGCTAATTTATAAGCCGCCATGAGAAGCGGAAAATTCCAGGCTGTGATGCCAGCAACAACGCCAAGAGGCTTGCGGTGTATTTCCACCCTCTGCGCATCGGTCTCAAGCAAGACCTCTATGGGCAGGCCTACGGTGGTGAAATGCATGGCAAAACCCATCGAAAAATCGACTTCCAGCCGTGCCATATCAAGGGATTTTCCCTGTTCCTGCACCAATGCGAGCGCCAGCTCTTCTTTATGAGCGCCCATTGCTTTAACGATTTTTTTGATCAGTGCCTGACGCTCTTCAATGGATGTTGATTTGAAATTTTTTGCCGCAGTTGTCGCGGCCGCGACGGCCGCCTCCAGCTCACCCGCACCCGCCAGAGGGACGGACGTGAATATTTCTTCCGTGGCCGGATTAATAACATCAAGCGTCTCGCCGGTTTGCACAAGCTCTCCGCCGATAAGAAGGCCATAGGAATTGGTGCTCGATCCCGTTTCGTTGGACTCGAGATTATTTGACTGCCCGGATACGGCATCTTTCAAACTACTCAGCATACCCATTTTATTTCTCCTGAACTAATTGGTTGGGGATTAGTGTAGGGTTTGAATTTATTCTCCCTGCATTGCCATTTTAGGCCATAAAAATGTTAGGCCCTCATCCAAGAATTGGACAGGCGTGCAAAAACACTTTACACCAAACAAGCGTTTGTTTAAAGATTAAATTAGGTAATGTGAAATTGTTTTTTAAGTTGTTCACATCAGGTCTGGCCGGTACTCAATCTCTGAGCGGAATTTCGCTCTCGATCGCGAAGTTAACGGGCTGAAATCATCACCTTTTTGTGTGGCGATATAAATTGCCGCATTAATTTTAAATGGACCAATTGCAATGTTTGATAAAAAAGTTCTCCAGAAATCACGCGCCGCAGCCGAAGAGAACGAAGCCAAATATCAAAATATGGCCAAAAAATTTGGTGCCGAGGACCAGACACAAAAAACCCATTCCGGCCTGCCAATAAAAAATGCTTATTACCCGCATGATCTCGAAGACATCGACTTTGACAATATGGGCGCGCCCGGTCAGTTTCCTTTCACCCGGGGTAATTTAGCCGCCCAGTATCAGTTTATGAATTGGGCAAATCAACCGGTTATGGGCTACGGCCTGCCTGAACATACCCGCGAACGTATGGATCATTTGGCGGAGCAAGGGATGATCGGCTATCACGGTCAGAAATTTTACAATCTCGTATATGACCTTGTGTCTCATGAAGGGCTTGACCCTGATGATCGGGCGGCGCGGGGCCGTGTTGGGCAATGCGGCATGGCGGTTTATTCCGTGGCCGATATGGAACGCCTCTTTCACGACATGGATCTCACAAAAATGAATGTGGTCCATATCAGCTATTATCAGGTCATACCCGCACTTGCGCAATATATCGCATTGGCTGACCGGCAAGGCATCGAGCCGCATCAATTGCGCGGAAACTCGATGAACTGGTATCACCAGTCGGCTTATGTGGGAATGAGCGCCTTCCCGCCGGATGCGGGTTTAAAACTTGCGGTCGAACTCATAGGCTATTGTGCCGAGCATATGCCACGCTGGAATACCACCAACCTCTTTGGTTACGGTGTCGAGGAGGCGGGCGGCACGGCGGTCCATGAAATCGGCCTGATGCTGGCTTTTGGTGTTGAACTCGTGGCTGCGTGTGAAAGTGCCGGTATCGAACCAGAGGTGGCCTTATCCCGCTTTGGCTTCCAGTTTTCGCAAGCAAATGATTTCTTCGAGGAAATCTGTAAAATCAGGGCGATGCGAAGGCTTTGGGCCACAACCATGAACGAGGAATTTGGCGCCGAGAAACCATCCTCACTTCAGGTGCGCATTCATACTCATACGTCGGGTGCGGTGCTAACCGCGCAACAGCCGCTGGTTAACCTCATTCGCACGACCTTGCACACACTTGGTGCTGCTTTGGCAGGCACCCAGGCCATGGAGGTCTCTGCCTATGATGAGGCTATTTCCATACCATCGGAAGAGTCCGCGACTTTGGCGCTTCGCGTGCAACAGGTCATACAGGATGAGAGCAATGTCACAGCCGTTTCTGACCCGTTGGCCGGATCATATTATGTCGAGGCATTGACGGATCAGCTTTCCAAGGAAGCCCTTAAACTGGTTGCTGAAATCAAGAGCGAAGGCGGATATGTAGAGGCACAGAAAAAGGGCTGGATCAGGCGAGAAATAGAGCGGTCGGCGGCTAAATGGCGGCAAATGGTTGATGACGGGGAGCGCAAGATCGTTGCAATGAACTGTTACGTTGATGAAAACGAGGAGCATCCCGAAATATTCAAGGTTGATCCGGAGGTCGAGCGCATCGCCATAGAACGGATAAAGGAACATCGGGCAAACCGGGATAGCGCACGCTATGAGAAAGCCATGGAGGCATTTGCTGAGGCTGCGACCGCCTTTGAACGCAAATCCGTCTCTGAGGTAAACGATCACGCATTGATGAATGCTGCTATTGAGGCCGCCAAAGCTGATGCCACGACCGGTGAAATGATGGGCGTTTTGAAAAAAGCTCTCGGCTGGGCTGCACCTTATGAATATTAAGCCACGCCTTATGAATATTAAGAAAAAGGATGCATAAATTATGCCTGCACCAATTCGTGTTTTGCTAAGCAAGCCAACCCATGATGTTCATGACAGAGGTGTGCGTTATCTTATCGGTCAATTGAGGGATGCCGGCTTTGAGGTCATCTTTACGAATTTTCTCCTTCCCGAAGAGGTTGTGAGTACTGCCATTCAGGAAGACGTACAGGTGGTTGGCATATCGTCGTCAACCGGTGGTCATATGCCGGTTTTTGAAGACATTGCAAATGGTCTCAAGGCCGAGGCGCTGGATGATGTCATGCTCATTGGCGGCGGCATAATTCCACATGAAGATCAGGAAATTTTAAAAGAGACGATGGGTGTTAAAGCCATTATGGGGCCTGGTTCAACGGCACAGGAGACGATTGACCTGATTAACAACTGGGTCGGCGAACAGCGGAATGCCGCTCATGCCTGAATCCCAAAAACCTTTCAAGAAAATCGCCATTCTCGGAGGTGGCGGGGTGATGGGACACGGCATCGCGCTCGCATGTCTCGCTCGCAGTGACGCACATGTTACCCTGATTTCCCGAAAGCAGGAGACGATTGATCACGGGTTTGGTCTTATTGAGGATGGACCGTTTGGTCTTCAAAAGGCACTCAGCCGTGGCAAACTCACTGAGGATCAGATTGGCAATATGCGTGGGCGCCTTGATGGAACGATCGATCTTGCCGCCGGATTGTCGGGTGTCGACCTCATTTTTGAAAGTGTTGCTGAAATTCTTGATACGAAGCAGACTCTTTTGGCGGAGGCGGAACGGGTGTCGCCGGATGATGTCATCATCGCTACCAATACCTCATCATTTATGATTTCCGAGCTCGCGGGTAAATTGGAAAATCCCTCGCGCCTGGTTGGGACGCACTGGTTTTATCCCTCTAACATTATGCCGCTCGTTGAGGTGGCGCGAAGTGCGCTGGTGAAGCCTCAAACCCTCGACCGGGTTGTCGCCTTCCTCAAGGAGCTCGGTAAAAAACCCGTTGTCGTCAATGACAGCCCCGGCTTTTTCATGACCCGCTTTATCAATAATTATCTGGCAGAAGCCATCAGGCTTGTTGAGCTTGGGATTTGTGGCCCGGCCGAGGTGGATGAAATGGTCAAAACGGGACTTGGTTGGCCGATGGGTGTTTTTGAGCTTCTGGATGATTCAAGTTTTGACGCCTTTTATCACGCACAACACTATCTTTTCGAGACGTGCGGCGAGCGCTACGCAGTGCCGCCTCTGGCGCGCAAGGTTTATACATCCGGCTATCAAGGAGCCCCTGATATGAAGCCGGGCAGTCGCGGTGGCTGGTACGATTTTATGGGGGTAGATCGCAAACCAGCCAATGACCGATAGCCCACCGGTTCAATCAGCTTAGACGATTTTTAGAAAGGCCCTTTCAAATGTCCATCCATTCACACGCCTATCTCGTTGCCGGATTGCGGTCCCCCATTGGTTCTTTCGGCGGTGCCTTGAAGCCGATGAGGGCAACGGAATATGCAACCATTGTGGCGCACGAATTGCTCTCAAGACATGGGGTTAAGCCCCAATCCATAGATCAGGTTATTGGCGGCATGGTGTTGCAGGACATGACGGAGTCCAATCCCGCACGCATTGTTTCGCAACGCATTGATATTCCCGACAGCGTGCCTGCCTATACGGTGAATATGCAGTGTTGTTCAGGCATGCTGGCCTTCATGCAGGGCGTTGAGCAGGTGGCACTTGGCGCATCGGATGTCGTTTTGGCAATCGGCATGGAATCCATGAGCAATGCACCGCATATGGTGCCGGGATCGCGCTGGGGGCATCGGTTGAGCGATGGTGTGTTTGTCGACACGCTCAAGGAATGTACATATGCGGGTTCTAAAATGTGGGGCAAACCGCAATATATGACACAGGTTGCGGAACATCATGCGGAGGTCGACCAGGTTTCACGCGAGGAAATGGATGAATATACGGTCGTCACTCACAGCCGCGCGCTTGACGCCATTGATAATGGGCGGCTCAAGGACGAGATCGTCGCCATTGAAGTGCCGGGGCGCAAGGGGGGAACAAAACGATTTGAACAGGATGAAAATCCACGGCGGGACATAAGTGTTGAGAGCTTGTCAAAATTAAATCCGGTCAGCCCCGGCGGGCCTATCACGGCAGGAAATGCGGCCAGCATCAATGATGGTGCGGCGGCAGCTCTTATCTGCAATGAGGCGGGGCTCAAAAAACTCGGGCTGGATCCGCTTGCGCGCATTCCCCTTAATGGTCTTGCAAAAGCGGGATGCGATCCGACTTTGATGGGATATTCATGCGTGGAGGCGATGACAAATGTTCTTAAGAACACTGACATGCGGGTGGATGATCTTGATCTGATTGAATGCAATGAAGGCTTTGCAGTACAGCTTTTGGCCTGCGAGCGCGCTGGTGGCTGGTCGCGTGACCGGCTAAATGTTGATGGTGGATCGGTTGGACTTGGGCATCCGGTTGGCATGTCGGGAATGCGGATTGTTATCCATCTCGCTAATGCGCTTCATCAGCGTGACCTTAAAATTGGTGCCGCCACGGTGCCGGCGGGTAGCGGATTGGGCACGGCGGTTATTGTTGAGCGTGTTTAAAGCATGATTATGGTATATGCTGACCTCTTGAAGAAATGGATCACGGCCCGAGGGAGCAACCGTAGGGTGAGATGGCGACTGTAAGGTGTGCAACCTGTCTGAACCATTGTCGGGATGACATCAGGATTTGAGGATTTTGCTGTGAATAAGAAGACAGTTATTTTACTGGGCGTCGCAGTGATTATTGGATTGGGTCTCTCATACTTCACAAAAAAAGGCGACATGCCTGAGGGCATTCCAGTTGATGTTTCACTGCCGGAATTTACGACAGAGGCAAAAATCGGACAGAAGCGATTTAAGGCCAATTGCATGCGTTGTCACGGCCTTAACGCTGCTGGAACCCATAAAGGCCCGCCGCTCATTCACAAAATATACGAGCCAGGCCACCACTCGGATTTGAGTTTTCAACGGGCGGCAAAATTTGGCGTGCGTGCCCATCACTGGCCTTTTGGCAATATGCCGCCGGTCTCTGGTGTTAGCGAGGGGGATGTCGGCCAGATCATTCTTTATGTGCGCGAGTTGCAGCGCGCGAACGGCATTTTTTGATCTGCTCAATGTGGTCAGGCTCTTGGCTGACAATCAGGCCGATTATGAATTTATCTAATTGCACTTTTTGCCATTGATAATCATTCGTAACCAACAAAAGCGTAGTGCTCACATATCATTGTGAGCGGAGCTGTATCCCACATGGCTCACAAATATCCATGCGGAATATTTAATTGATAATTTGAGCGAGCCGCCGGACTCTAAGACCATTTAATTTGAGCGGTAAGCAACAAGGAATTTTTTATTTGAAGAGCAGGCGGATTGAGAAAAATTCGAGCGCACCCTGCCTAAAACGGCGACGCGCAATTACAATTATGGGAGCGGCGGCTGGTATGGCGCTCGCACCGCGCGTTGATCGGGCAGTTTTGGGATAATCATCTGGTTCGATTGAAATGATGACTGCCATGAATTTTGATAAAATTTGTGGTGTAATTCAGGATGGTTTTTAAGGGCTACTCAATGAGTGGCCACTAAATGTTTCAGGCGACAGTTATCGCCCGTTTGATTGCACTGTGGGAGAGCAATGCAATCAAGCGGGTTTGACATCTGTCAGCTTTAGGGAAACTTATTGGGGCGGCCTCTATCGGGCTGCCTCTTTTTTTTAGTTCGTCGTTTCTGCTTGGTCATTTTGACTTGAAGGGGGAGAGACCCTTCAAGTTCAAACGACTTTTCCACCTTGTCATGCTCTATAGTCGTATCGGCTTATATTACCGGTTTAAGCGTTTCACTCCGGGAGAGGGAGTGTCGGGTTCTCTCTTCGATGAGGCGTCTAATCATTGAAAGAACCCGGACACATATGGTGTTTATAAGGTCGCCGCATTTGTTGGAGGCGCGTGTGGCGTATATCTTATTGGGACACCTTGTAGCATGATTATATTCTGGAAGACCGGTTCGTGTGTTCCTTTCGTTTGAGCCTTGATCTTTGAGTGAGTGGGTGTGATCAAGGAGTTTGTTGTTTTATCTTATTTGCGGCTGCCGATGATTGAAGACTACAACCTGGACGCGAATAAATATACTAGGTGCATACCCTAGGTTTATCACCTGGGTAAAATCCATCCTATTTTATATTGTTTTTACAATGATTTATGCGGCTTTTGTGGAATTGGCGTCCCGTGCATGAATTGATTGCGCCGGGTCAGCTCGTGAGCCTTTTAAAACCGTCTTCAAGATCCTGTTTGATATCGTCAATGTCTTCAAGACCGATGTGATAGCGAAGAGCCGGACCTTCCGCCGTCCATTTTGTTGCCGTCCGGTAGCTGCCTGGGTCAAACGGTATGACGAGACTTTCATAGCCGCCCCACGACCAACCCATGCCGATTAATCGGTAGCCGTTGAGCATTGCGTGCACCTTTTCTTTTGGTGCGGGGTGCAGGATGACGCTAAAGAGACCGGTGGCACCGGTGAAGTCGCGTTTCCAGATATGGTGTCCGGGATGGCTCTCATGGGCCGGGTGAATGATGCTTGACACTTCAGGCCGTTCATTGAGCCAGTTGGCTATTTCCAATCCTGATTTCCAGTGGCGTTCAAGCCTGACCTGCAATGTGCGCATGCCGCGCAGGCCAAGATAGAGCTCTTCTGATCCGGCCGAAATACCAAGTGCGTAGAGACCGGCTTTGATATGTTCGGATGCGCGCTCATTGGTGGTGATGGTGCCCAGCATGGCATCGGCATGTCCGACAAGGTATTTTGTGGCAGCTTGAATTGATACGTCTACGCCGTGTTTAAAGGGATTGTAATAAAGGGGGGTTGCCCAGCTATTGTCCATGAGGACGTATGCGTTATATTTGTGCGCAATCTCGGAGATTGCGGGGATGTCCTGCATTTCGAACGTCTGGGAGCCAGGAGCTTCAGTGAAGACAATGCGCGTATTGGTGCGCATCAGTTTCTCGATCTCAGAACCCAATAGCGGGTCATAATATTCAACCTCAATGCCCATCGGTTTGAGAACTGTGTCGGCAAAATGCCGGGTTGGTTTATAAACACTGTCGGTAATGAGGATATGATCTCCTGCCCGGATCAGGGAGAGGATGGATGATGTGATTGCGGAGAGGCCTGAGCCTGTAACGAAACCTTTGGTACCACCTTCGATCTCAGCCACCATATCGGCGAGGGCATTGGAGCTTGGGGTGGCTATCCGACCATATGTATATTCGCTTTGACCCGTTTCGAGTGCGCGCGCGTTTTCAATTATTACGGTAGATCCACGGTAGGGTGGTGTGTTGACAAAGCCGTGCTGTGCCTTTGGGTTTCGTCCCATATGTGTGAGCTTGGTTGCCGCGTTGAGTTTGCTCTTGTGGTTTTTATCGTCGTGGCTATCGGTCATTTCGGATAATCTTCTTATTCCTGGGCTTTGCGGAGGCCGGAGGGGGGGATTGCCCAGTCCTGGCGGCTTATCATATTTCGTGTCGCTCAAAGGAGTTACGCAGTCAAGCTCTTGATTTTTTGTGGGGTCCGCGTCAGATTTATAAAAAGCGGACCTGATATTTTGAATTATCCAATTTATGTATTCCGTAATTTAGTTATCTGGACGGGTTCTACTCTACATAGATAGACATAAGTTCCATATAGAAAGGCATGAGTGCCATGAATATTTCCATTGCGGCGAAGCAAAGCGGATTGACCTCGAAAACGATCCGCTATTATGAGGAAATTGGTTTGCTGCCACCCGCGTCTCGTGGTGAAAGCGGTTACCGGGACTATTCCAGCCGAGATGTTGATCTCCAGCGGTTTATCAGGCGTGCCCGTGATCTTGGGTTTAGCGTCAAGGAGTGCCGGTCACTGATTGAGCTCTTTCTCGATCCTGACCGGGCGAGCAGGGATGTTCAGGAACTCGCCCAGGCAAAAATTAATGAGATCGACCACCGCATCAAGGAATTTAAACTGGCGCGCGCGGAATTGAAAGCGCTGACGGAAGCCTGTCCGGGTGACGAAAATTCGGACTGCAGCATACTCGACAGGCTGAGTGGTGATTGCAGCGATTAGAGCGGAATCAGTTTAATCAGGATACGGTTTCAGATGTCTCGATAGGAAGGTTGTGATCGGCACCCCATTCCGCCCAGGAACCATCATAGAGTGACCATTGACGATGGCCGAGAACCGAGAGGCCCAAGCCTAATATCGCGGCCGTGATGCCTGATCCGCAGGTCGTGATAACAGGTTTTTTTATATCAATGCCCGAGACCTCGAACAATTGCCTGATCGCATCATTATCCTTGATCGTGCCGTCTTCGTTCACAAACAGAGGATATGGCAGATTATAAGATCCCGGTATATGTCCGACTCTGATGTCTGGCTCATCAGATTCTAATTGGCCCAAAAAGCGCTCGGTAGACCGGGCGTCAAGGATTTGCGGGTCTTTATACTGTACGGCGCTGGCAACATCGCGTGTATCACGCAGGAGTTGGGCGTTGACGCGCGCGGTGAAGTGTCTCGGGGTGCGCGGTGCGGGTGGCAAATCTTCTGTCTCGCGATCCTCGGCAATCCACTTTTTCAAACCGCCATTAAGAATGGATACTTCCGTTTTACCCATAACCCGGAACATCCACCATACACGGGCGGCACTAAAAAGACCGTCTGCATCATAGACCACAATACGCATACCGTCGCCGATACCCATCTTGCGGACAATTGATGAAAACTTTACAGAGCTCGGGAGAGTATGCGGCAGGGCTGCATCGGTATCTGCGACTGTATCAATATCAAAATAAATCGCGCCTGGGATATGTGCCGCACCATATTCAGCCTTAGCGTCTCGCTCAGATGATGTCATATACCAGGACGCATCGAGGACGATTAAATCCGGCGCGTTCAAATGTTCTTCCAGCCAATCAGTTTCAACGATCCATTTGCCTCGATCATCGATCATGAATAAAACTCCCTTTGATGGTGACCTTTGCGGTTACCTAATTGATTATTAGTTTTAGCCAGCGCAGCTTATTTTCGAATAATAGCGACTATTCTTTACATCGCCGGTTTTGCGTTTAGCCCAATTCGTCGACAATCTCAATATATGCATTTGGTATATCGCTGGTCGTATGGTCGAGCCATTTTGGTATGGGCAAGCCTTTGTCCTGGAGAAAGTCCAGATTAAAGAGTTTGCTCTCATACCGGAAGCCGTAATCGCAAAGCATTGTTACGATAGTATGACCCGGGCCCATGTCCTGCGCCAGTTTACGCGCACCGCCTAAATTGATGCCGCTGGAGCCGCCAAGGCAAAGACCTTCATGTTCGATTAAATCATAAATTATATGCAAGGCTTCTTCATCAGACACCTGGTAGGCTTTGTCGATTGCCGCACCTTCGAGATTGGCTGTGATCCTGCCCTGACCAATTCCTTCCGTCAGTGAGTTGCCGACCGATTTAAGAGTGCCGTTCGCATAATAGTTGTAGAGCGCTGAGCCAAACGGATCGGCCAGAGCGGTCACAATGGATGGATTTTTTGCTTTTAATGCCTCTGCCACACCGGCCAACGTGCCGCCTGTGCCAACGGCTGAGACAAATCCATCAACCTTGCCTTCTGTTTGTTCCCAGATTTCTGGTCCGGTTGTTTCAACATGCGCGCGCCTGTTGGCGACATTGTCAAACTGATTTGCCCATATGGCGCCATTTGGCGAGGTCTGGTTAAGTTCCTCAGCCAGTCGGGCGGAATATTTAACGTAGTTGTTGGGGTTTTTATAGGGCACGGCGGGCACCTCAATGAGGTCGGCGCCTATGTTGCGCAGGGTATTTTTTTTCTCGATTGATTGGGTTTCTGGTATCACAATTACTGACCGGAATCCCATGGATTTAGCGATCATGGTGAGGCCGATGCCGGTGTTCCCCGCTGTCCCTTCGACGATTATGCCGCCCGGTTTGAGAGCACCGCTGTCTATCGCATCCTGGATCATATAGAGGGCTGCGCGGTCTTTCACCGATTGACCGGGATTGAGAAATTCGGCTTTGCCGAGGATCAAACAGCCGGTCTCATCGGATAGCGCTCTTAATTTTAAGAGCGGCGTCTGACCAATTGATTTTGTAATGTCGTTCGAGAATTGCAAGGTCTTACTCCGCCGTCAAAATTTGCTTCAGCAATTGTTGGTAGGTGTATCGGGATGAAGAAAAAAAGCTTGTTGGAATGAGTTAGCCTCATCGCGCTCATGGTTCAAGTGCTGCGTGATATTTTAGTATTCCATGCCTTGTTTACCGCTCAGCGGAGTGAAAATCGTTCGCTTATCCTTTGGTATGTGGAATTTATTTGGGCCTCAAATTCATACAACTAACCCTGCTCGCATAATTCAATCAATTCAGCCAAATATTTGAAGCCGTTAGCTCTGGCTGCATCATATGCTCCCCCGCGTGCAGACGGTACAGCATTTATATTTATTGTATCAGTTTAGAACGGAAAACTGTCGACCTGTATCAGTTTAAGACATTTTGCTTCCGGGTTTAACCCGAGATTAACCAATATGGCTCAAATTAGGTCTCAGTAATGCGTAATAATTGGCAGGATCTCACCACGAGACCTGAGACATTCTAAAAGGTAAAGTAAATGAATAAAACGCTGAAAGTAGGATTTGTTGCGGCGGCTCTCGTGGCAACAACATCCTTTGCACATGCCGGTGGCATTGTAGAATACGAACCCGA
>Ga0209633_10001671_pt1 | contig 22385 bp, 20 predicted proteins | sample Cruoilmetagenom1_FD_187290 | JGI IMG/M metagenome (GOLD analysis project Ga0209633, IMG submission 187290) | Oil polluted marine microbial communities from Coal Oil Point, Santa Barbara, California, USA - Sample 1 (SPAdes) (version 2) | ecosystem: Environmental > Aquatic > Marine > Oil seeps ... | reverse complement strand
CTACGATATGGTTCACAGAATACCTTGTGTCTATATTTAGGAATCCAAACAAAATGGTACATCAAACGATATACATGATGAGTATTTCTTTGTAACTCCATAAGTTGGATACCTCACAATGGAAAAACACCCATTGTAAGCTATCCAACTCGGGGGCAAGCCACCCGAGATTTACGCTTCGCGGTTAAAAAGTTTCATGGCATTTTCGCGCATAATCTTTTGTTCAATATCCTTGGGGAGTTGAGACAGCCATTTTCTGTGAAAGCCCCAGAATCTACCGAGTTCTTGCCAGCCTGTATCATCCGTGTGCCAGCTATCCATTTCATCTACAGGCCAAACGGTGTCTGAGCCAACCATAAAACGATTTGGATACTGAATAAAAAGTGTTTTCCACTCTTCCTTTAATTGATTGTTTTCATCGGTGTGCTGGTTGTACCGCCATTTGTCACTCGCTCCCATACCACTCCATACATTCGGACACTCTGTCATGACTTGATCAACATGTTTAGGTTTTAAAATAGCGCCAGCATGTGCCCATAGTATTTTAGTTTTTGGCGACATTTTACAAATTTTTAGCATGTAGTCTGGGCGTGAGAACTCTGTATGCAACATAATGGGAACATCATATTTTTCTGCGAGTTTTAAAAGTCTGCCGAGTACACTGGCTTCAGTTAAGCGACTAGCAAAACCACCACCAATGATATGTAACTCGCCAATACCTTGGTAATCCCCAGATTTTAATGCTGCTTCTGAATCAGTAACGACACTTTCTCTGCGTTGCCATAAATACCAATCCTTCGCTTTACTGTAAGGACTGTAAATTGCTGTGACACGTTTAGGCGCGAGTGCTTTAATTTCTAAGGCAAGTTTTGCAGGTTTACCCATAACAACCGCATGCGAAATATCTTCTTCATCCATAAAACGAATGGCATCTTCTGGTGTGGTGACATCTTGCTGGCTCCATTTATAATGCATATGCATATCAAAAACAGCATCGCGTGCGTGAAGCGGCTGGAATAGCATTATGAAAATGCCATAAAAAATAAGCACTTGTAATTTCTTCATTAAGGATACCTAATTTTTTAAATACTGCGACATTGCATTTCTATTAATAAGTGTAAAGAGAATAATTACAGCTCCACCAATCTAGTCAGATACCTTTTCCGTAAAAACACTGCCGCCAACGCTAGACTTGATGGCAGGAGTTTCCTTGGGTTGTTTCTGTTGACTTGAACAAGCCACAATGAATAACAGTAAAGTACAGTAGAATATTTTTTTCATAGGTAATCTATCCTTTTAACCGAGTGAAAACATAAAGAAATCTTGCGTTTTTTAATCATAAAATCATTCACTGCGCAAAGCATCAACAGGCGCCATAGCTGCCGCTCTTCTTGCAGGAACTAATCCCGCAACCATCCCTGTCACTATCGCAATAACTTCTGCCAGAATGACATAGTTCCAAGAGACACTAACGGGTAGGGCGGGGATAAAAAAGTGTAATGACCATGCTATTCCCAGCCCAAAGACCATTCCTGCTATACCACCCAGTCCAGAAAGTATCGCAGCTTCTAGCAAAAATAAAAGGGTCACTTGCCTTCTGGATGCGCCTAAAGCTCTTAGCAGTCCGATTTCTTTTATGCGTTCATTCACAGCGATACTCATAATGGTAAAAATTCCAACACCTCCGACTAGTAATGAAATACTACCAAGCCCAGCAACAACGGCAGTGAGAATATTAAGTATTGAGCCAAGAGTACCGAGGATGTCGGTTTGAGAGGTAATAGTAAAGTCTTCTGTGCCGTGGCGTTTAATCAAGCGTTGCTTGATTTGCTCGACAATCAGTTTTTCATCTCGCCCTGCCGTGTAAAGAATATCAATCTCCATCAGGCTCTCACGATTATAAAGTGACATGGCTCGGTAAATGGGAAGGTAAACAATATCGTCCATATCAAAGCCGAGGACTTGGCCTTTGCGCTCCATTACCCCGACGACGCGGTATCGTTCCTGACCGACACGGATGAATTGGCCTAATGGGTTAGAATGTGGGAATAGTTCTCGTTTTATTTTATCCCCAATTACGGCGAGACTACGTGCTTGCTCGGGGGATTCCTCTGGCAAGAATCGCCCTTGCGCTACTTTCATTTTCCATGTTTGCGGGACTTCATGGTTTACACCAATTACCATAGTCCAGCGAGTACGATTGCCTCTTTCAACGGGTAAATTACCTTGCACCATAGGTACTGAAGTCTGAATATTCCTTAACGTTAGCAAGCTTTCGGCATCTTCTACTGAGAGTGGACGTACATTACTAATTACCGCACCAGAGACTCCCATCGTGCTGGTTTTACCGGGATTGATAGCAATAATATGTGCGCCAAACTGGGTAAACTGACCCAGCATATAGTCTTGTGCGCCACCACCTAGGGCTGTAAGTAATACCACGGCAGCGATACCGACTGCTATGCCTAGCGCGGTGAGATAGGTGCGTAAACGACTAAATTTAAGGCTGGAAAAAGCGAGGATAGAATAGTCAGTCGTTCTCATTATCCTTACTTTCCAGAAAGTGCTAATACAGGATTTAGTTTAGCTGCCTGTCTTGCAGGAATACTACCAAATAATAAGCCTGTAACAATGGTGATAAATAAGGCTGCGGCAATCGCCCAAAGCGGTGTTTGTACTGGGAAATCAGGTATCCAGATATTGATCATTTTGGCGCTGACCAAGCCCAAGATTAAACCAATTAAACCTCCAGCTAATGAGAGCATAAGTGCTTCTGAAAGAAACAGGGTCATGACCTGATGGGTCGGTGCACCTAATGCTTTTAATAAACCAACTTCTGCTTTACGCTGACTCACCGAAACGAGCATCACATTCATAATCAGAATACCAGCTACAATCAGGCTAATCGCAGCAATACCTGCAACGGCCCAAGTAAGTGTTTTCAAAATTTCATCAAAAGTGCCAATTAAGGCATCTTGGCGCAGAACGGTGATATCATCATCACCATCATGGCGCTGGCGAATGACTTTTATTATATCCTGCTCGGCACGACCGAGTTCCTCCTTGCTACGGGATGTGGCTATAATGCGAAATAAAGAGGGGATATTAAATAATGACTGCGCACTTGCCACGGGAATAATCGCTGTATCGCTCATATCCATGCCGACGGACTGTCCTTTTTTACGAAGTACACCGATGACACGAAAACGACGCTCACCCACGCGCACCCATTCACCAATCGGATTTTTATGCTGAAATAATTCTTGTGAAAGCGTTTCACCGAGTACACAAATAGAAACAGCATTACGCGGATCATCCGCTGGGAAAAATTGTCCCTTGAGTATACTTAGTTCCAATGCGTTTGTTAGCTCGTGACCTGATCCATAAATCATTATTTCTCGTTCTCTGGAACCGTAAGAAACAGGGGCAGCACCGACTACGACAGGAACAGCATATTGCACCGAACGACTACGTTTTAAAGCCAATGCATCATCAATGGTTAAATCTCGCGGTGATGTGCCAAGCAGTGGTGGTAAGCCCCCAGATGTTTCGGTGCGACCAGGAAGCACAATCAGTAGGTTTGAACCGAGCATCTGGAATTGCCCTTTAACGTATTGTCTTGCGCCCTCACCGAGTGATGTAAGAATAATCACTGATGCTACACCAATTGACATTGCGAGTAGAATTAAGGTTGTGCGGGCAGGATAGGCGGTCAATGCCGTCCAACTGAAATGGAAGGCATCCGGGGCTCTCATAATATTACCTTTTCGGCTGGTTTTTCTTGTACTTGATCTTTAATAATTCTTCCATCTAGCATTTTTATACGGCGTTTCGCACGTTTTCCAAGGTCTAAATCATGGGTCACTACCAATAGTGTTATGCCGCTAGCATTAAGCTCTTCAAGCACTTTAATAACTTCTGTTCCCGAGTGCGTATCTAGGTTTCCCGTGGGTTCATCTGCCAGTAATAAAGGTGGTTTGAGAATCATGGCGCGGGCAATTGCTACACGTTGTTGCTGCCCACCAGAGAGTTGTTTGGGCAAATGTTTAGCGCGATCAGCAAGCCCTAAATCTTCCAATACTTCGCTGGTTAATTTATGTCGTTCAGAGGGAGACATACCCATTAGCATTAAGGGTAATTCGAGGTTTCCTGCTGCAGTTAAACGCGGGATAAGATGAAATGATTGAAAAATAAAACCAATTTTGTCACGACGAAAAGAAGCGCGTTTTTCCTCAGAGAGTGTAGTGAGTTCTTTGTCTTCAAATTGATAACTGCCTGAATTGGGAATATCCAGTAAACCGAGCATATTCAACAGTGTGGATTTGCCTGAGCCAGAAGCACCCATAATACTAAGGTATTCGCCCTGTGCAATATCTAGATTGATATGATCAAGCGCATGTACGGTCTCATCACCGACTTCAAAAGAGCGACAGATATCGCGTAACTTAATCATTGGGCTTTAAAGCCTTTTTAAAATCAGCTTCAATTTCAGATTCTATAATAGATTTATTAACGGGTTTTTTAGCTGTCTCATTCTTGATTTGCTTATCATCTTGTTCCTTGACTTGAGCTTCTTCTGGGTTTGCTATTTTTGCCATTACCCCCGCTTCAACCCCTTCTGTACTTAATGATGTGACCAGTTTGTCTCCTTCTTTAATACCTTCAAGAATTTCTGTAAAGCTCCAATTAGTTAAGCCTTTTTTGATGGTTTTCTTTTCTAGAAAGTGACTCTCTGGATTGAATACCAAGACATTCGAATCATCTAGCAAAGCCTCACTGGGAATACGCAAAACATCCTTATGCGTTTGTAAGATAATATCGGCATCTGCGCTGTAACCAACTAGCAGAGCATCCAGATCTGAGGGGTTTTTAAACTCTAGTTCAATATCAACAGTACGTGCCTGTTTTTCACGGTCAATCACATAAGCACCAATACGTGAAACGCTTGCTTCAAAGATTCGACCACGCCATGCATCCAACGTTATGCGAGCAGGCAAACCAAGTTTTACTTTTGGTGCATCGACTTCATCAATGGGTACAGATACAAAAAAACAACCAGGCTCAATCAAATCAATCACGGGTGGTGTTTGAATACCGGGAGGGGAGGGCGTGACATATTCATTTAACTCACCATTAATCTTGGCAATAACGCCATTAAAAGGTGCGATTAAAATGGTGCGTTTTAAATTTGTTTCAGCTACGCTTAAGCTGGCTTGGGTGACTAATATATTGTCATTTGCCACCTGACATTCAGCAACACGAACCTGCGCCTCGGAAAAAGTATTATCGTAAGATTCTCTTGAAATAGTTTTTGAGCGTATTAGTTTACGGGCACGATCGGCATTTCGTTCAGCCATATTAGCACGCAGACAGCTTGCTTTAGCCGTATCCCTAGAGACGATAATACTTTCCTTAATACGCTTGATCTCAGCTTGTAAATCATTATTCCAGACGCGCAGTAACACAGCCCCTTTTTTAACAGTTTCACCTTCTTTATAGGGTAAGTCACTAATTTGTCCGCCGATAGAAGGAGACATCTTCGCGCGCCGACAGGCTTTCACCGTACCTGCACGGGTATTCGCAACAGTTGCTTCAACATCACCTTTTTGAACGCTACTAACCGTAACCGGAATAATATCGGGGTGGGTTTGCTTCCAGTACCAGCCATATGCTCCAGCACCAATTAGCAACGGGATTAATAAGTATGAAGTTCGCATTTATTTTCCTTTTCTTGCTTAGGGCACTCCCTATATATAGCAGTGAGAAATAATATTTAGGATAACTTTTTAACGCCTGCGATTATTTCTGTATCGCCTACTGTTATTTTTGCGTTCAATTAAATTACGTTTTTTATTAACTCTGTAATTTGGGTGACCTGTGTACTTGAGCTTATGTGTATTATGTTTAATATAAGGTATATTTGAGTTAATCACGATTCGCACACGATTTCTCGAATCTAAGAAATAGCGAGAGGGTAAAGTTCTAACTCTTCTCCAATCTACGCCCTCACGGTAATAATAGTAACCTGATGAAATATGAAAATATACGCTAAGGTTAGGATAATAATAATAGTCATGAGGATGGTAATAAATTCGTTTGGACGCAGTCGATGCCCGATAATAGTCATTTGAGCAGCTGCTCACTACCAGAACAGTCACGCTTAACAGAGCTATTCCTGATAGTGCCATTATGGTTTTTTTGATTTTAAATATTTTCATTTAGTATTCCCCATACGAATAACGGTCTGTTCGATGAAGGATAGTTAATTGAAGATGAAATAACTGTCATTATAGTGACAGTTTTATAAAAAATAATGTCTGATGTCTGCTAAGTGACAACAAACTGTTTTTTTAATTTTATAATCAGAGGCGAGTGTTATTAATTTAAAGGAGAAGTGTTATGGGTAAAATAATTTCAACACATAAGGGTGATATGCTTTTTGAAACTAAATCAGGAAATCACACAATTTTAAATGATGTGCCTGAAACGCCAGAGTGGGGTGGCAGTGATCGTGCACCTACACCACCTGAATATTTGATTATGTCTTTGAGTTCATGTATTGCGGCATTTTTAGTTAAGTATTGCAAACAGGTAGATATTAATACTGAGGGTATGAGCGTGGAAGTGGATTTTGAAAAATCAGATCAGCCTGTACATTTGAAGGATATTACTGTGCTTATCAACTTACCTAATGCGGCAGTAGGTAAACATAAAAAAGCCTTAAAGCGTGTTTGTGAGCATTGTGTGGTGCATGAGACTTTAACACATATTGAGCATATTGATATTAGCCTAATAACAGTGGATTCTTGATAGGAGAACACCTTGCAAGAGAATGCCAGCTTAAAACGTAGCCTTGGTCTGTGGTTGCTAATCTTTTATGGATTAGGGAATATACTAGGTGCAGGAATCTATGTGCTGGTAGGAAAGGTAGCAGGAGAAGCGGGATATTTTGCACCCCTGTCTTTTATGATGGCGGCGTTTGTGGCTGCATTCACTGCATTTACCTATGCTGAATTGTCGGCTCGCTATCCAGTCTCTGCGGGAGAAGCAGTGTATTTGCAGAAGGGCTTTGAGAGGGCTTGGTTATCAAGAATAGGTGGTATTTTAATTGCAATTTCTGGAATGTTCTCGGCTTCGACCATTGTGCGTGGTTTTTCTGGGTATTTACAGGTGTTTATAGAGCAACCAGAATGGATGTTGATTGTGGGAGCTTTGTTTGTATTAGGCTTGGTTGCGATTTGGGGGATTAGTGAATCGGTAAAAATTGCCGCGACATTTACGGTTTTGGAAATTGCAGGGTTGCTCCTAATTATTTTTGTTGGCAGTAGTAAATTAGATACGCTTCCAGAGGTTGTATCAAATCTTCCGTCTTTGGGTGATTTAAAAGTATGGCCGGGTATTTTTCTCGGGGCTTTTCTCGCTTTTTTTGCCTTTATAGGTTTTGAGGATATGGTAAATGTAGCAGAAGAAGTTAAAAATCCAGAAAAAAATATGCCGCGTGCTATTCTCATTGCGTTGGTTATTTCTACGATGTTGTATGCCCTCGTATCGGTAGTCGCTATTGTTAATTTATCACCAGAAGCGCTTGCATCTAGTAAAGCACCGCTTGCGGATATATATACCTCAGCAACAGGTCAGAAGCCGATTGTTATTACTTTTATTAGTTTGTTTGCAGTTATTAATGGCGCGTTGATTCAGCTTATTATGTCATCACGAATTTTGTATGGGATGAGTAACCGAGGGTGGCTTCCTTCAATATTTTCCCAACTTAATAATCGTACTCGAACTCCTGTTTTTGCCACGATATTTGTAGTACTAATAATCACATTACTAGCTTTGTGGTTTCCTATAGAAAAATTAGCACAGTCAACAAGTTACCTCATTTTAACTATTTTCTTTTTAGTTAATATAGCCTTATTTCGTATTAGAAAGCGTTATGCCTTACCCGAAAATGTACGCGGTTATCCTATATGGGTTCCTTTGATTGGCGCACTAGGAAGTTTATTTTTATTAGTGGCACAAATATGGAGTTCTATTCTTTAATGTTTTTTAGATTAGGCGTATTTGCATATTTTTTTTGTAGTTGTTGTAACTCTTCAAGGCGTTTCATTACGCAATAGTTGATTGTTTCTTTGGGATAATGACCGTTAGCATCTGCTAATCCTATCTCCATACCCATCAATAATTCAAGTGCATCATCAACCGTTTCAACGCTGTGTACTTTAAACTGTTTGTTTTCTACGGCATCGACTACATCTTGGTGCAGCATTAAATGTTTTGTATTGGAAGCAGGGATGATTACACTTTGTTCACTCGTTAAGCCGCGTGCTTTGCAAATATCAAAAAAGCCTTCAATTTTTTGATTAACACCACCGATGGCTTGGGCGTCACCTTGTTGGTTAATTGATCCTGTTACGGCAAAATCTTGTCGAATAGGAATGTCAATTAGGGCTGAAATTAAGGCGCAATATTCAGCAATAGATGCACTATCTCCGTCTACTCCACCATAACTTTGCTCAAAAACGAGAGTTGCTGAGAGCGCTAAAGGCTGATTACGTGCATAGCGATTGGCCAGGCATGCGGCGAGAATCATAACCCCTTTAGTATGAATAGCACCTCCCAGTTTAGTTTCCCTTTCAATATCCAGCACATTGCCATTTCCTAAGCGAGCCGTTGCAGTGATGCGTGTCGGTTGACCAAATAAGTAATCACCCAACTGAAAAATAGAAAGTCCATTAACCTGTCCCGTGCAAACCCCGTCAGTATCAATAAGAACTGTGCCTCGCAGGATTTGTTCTTGCTCCAGTACTTGGAGTTGGTTGGCTCGGTAGCGGTGCGCATCTATAGCTTTTTGGACTTCTTCTGTCGAGATGATTTCAGTGTTTGTTTTTTTTGCCCAATAATCTGATTCCAGAACGAGATCTTTTAACTGTCCCATATGCAGGGAAAGTTTTTCTGAATCACCAGTTTTGCGAGAGCAATGCTCAATGATTCGAGCAACACCTTCACGGTTAATAGGGCGTGTTTTTTCGGTATGTGCGACTGCTGAAGTGATTAGTGCTAATTGCTTTACTGACTGTGCATCTCTTTCAAATGATTCTGAGAAATCTGCGGTGGCTTTGAATAACTCATTAAACTCTGGATCATAAGTTTTAAGTAAATGATAAAGAGTACGATCTCCTAATAGCACTACTTTGGTATCAAGAGGAATGGGGTCTGGTTCTAATGAAACAGTACTTACCAAGCTATACATGCGTTCCAAAGACTCCATGCGGATTTCTTGGGAATACAGAATTCGCTTCAAACCTTGCCAGGCAAACGGGTCGAGCAATAACTTATTTATATCAAGAATTAAATAACCACCATTAGCACGATGTAAAGCACCTGGCTTAATCAGGGTGAAGTCGGTAATGAGTGCGCCTTCTTGTGTGACATGTTCCATTCTCCCTGCAAGATTATTGTAGGTTGGATTGTTCTCATAAATAATTGGAGCGGCTTTAAGACCACTGTTATTGACTAAAACATTGACTTCATAACGCGCAAGTTCAGGTGGTTGAGGTACAGCTTGACCTTCTATTAAGGTTGGTTCTGGATTGTTTGTTATAAAATAAGGCAGATTAACTACAATATCGTCGCCTACATTTTCTAAATATGCTTTTATCTTGGGTAATTTCGAATACTTTTTTAACAAGGTTTGTAAAAACTGTTTGACCGTATTTTTAACAAACTTAACATTTAGTTCTGTGAAACTTTTTCGGGTTTCTTTTTCCCATTCGGGCATTTTTAAAACGAGTGCTTTAAGTTCACTTTTAAAGACATCAATTTTTGCCTGAATTGCTTCATGTTTCTTTTCTGGGAGCTTGTTCAACTCCTCTGTTGTCATCGGCTGGTCGTTATGTTTGTCCATGTTTAGAGGAACCAAATTGTATCCCGTTGAGGTTTCTTGCAAAGCAATATTTTGTTGATTTGCGCGTTTACTCAAATCCTGAATTGCAGTGTTTTTTTTCTCTTCACTAATATCATCAATTTTTTGAGCCGCGCTACGATATTCTATACTTTCATAAGTAGCAGGAATGGCAATTAATAACTCATCGATCAGTTTTGTCATGTCAGCACGAAATTGTGCGCCCATGCCTGCGGGTAATTGCAAAGCAATCGGCTTGTAAAATTCCTCGAAATTATCAACATAACACCAATCGGATGGGGTGCTGGCTTGTGTCGCGTGTTGCTCAAGTATATGTTGTATGACTGAATGTTTGCCTAGCCCAGTAGAGCCAGCCAGATAAAGGTTGTAGTTATTGCGTCGCATGCCCAAGCCAAATTCAATGGCTTGCATGGCGCGAGCTTGCCCGATGACATCGTAAGTTGAGGTATCTACATCAGCGGTTGAGTCGTAACTAATCTCATCTGGATTTGTATTGGTGTAAAGTTGTGAGGGTTTGAGGGTAACAGTGCTCATGAAGTTAGTTAAGGGATCTCTATTAATTAGGTATTTTATCTGGCTAAGCCCATAGGTAATGGCTACATGCCATCATCTCTGTTGTTGCACTTTTTGTAAAGGGTCATTGCATCATGCCACAGAAATTCCATTTTCTGAAAAATATGCCTAGGATATGATGGTTTGTAACTTGCAGATAAAATACCTAATTAAATAGAGGTGCCTTTAGACTGCTTTAGACAAAAATAACGTAATTTAACGGCTATACTTTTACGTCGTGCCGATGCCACTTTGTTCAGCATGATATACAAGCGACCATCTTCAGGTTGAAGTAAAAGCAGGATTATTTGCTTGATTATTAGGCGACAATTGAGTGATTTTATCCATTTTTATGAGTTCCACAAATACCTTCACAATCTCACTTGCACTCCCCCCAATTTTTTAGTGAGCTTGCTGTTTTGTTGTTTAAAACGAGCAACTCAGTTATTAGTGTAAAACCTGTAGCATCAGCTATGACTTTGCTGGCGTTTATTGGCTTTTCCTTGTTTTGATTGTTTGTTTTTTTCTAATAAAATTTTAAGAGAGCCTTTTTGTTTGGATCGTATAAAATCCTTTTCAAGACTTTCCTGAACTATATCCATCGGACATTTGAGTTCATTAAGTAATACTTTATAAATCATTTTATATAGGCGAGCCAGTGATATTTTCCAAGTCACGCCTTCGCGATTATAAAATGCATCTGTTAGCTGTAGAAAGCGATGAAAAGATGAGGATCCGTTACTCTCGTTATTCTCATCGTAATCATTAAGAATCAAGGGAAGGGTGTGTTTGAATCTTCCAGAGTTGGCAATCATGTCCCAATAGCGTGCAAAGCGCTTAATGCGCTGCATGGTGCTAAAATTAACGTCTTTGTTACTTAGTATGGTATAGGGTGGTGTCATGCTATAACACATTTGGTATTGTTCATTATGACGGTTGATGGGAGCACCACGCAGACGTTTCAATATACCTAGCTGAATTTCTTGCGGTTTTAAAGTGACCAATTGATCAAAGCTTTCTGCAAAGTTATCTAGCTTATCACCGGGTAGACCAAAAATAAGATCAGCGTGAATATGCGCGCCAGTATTTTCTCGAAACCAGATTAAGTTCTCACAGGTTTTTTGATTGTTTTGCTTACGGCTGATTAAAGTCTGAATCATAGGGTCGAAAGTTTGTACACCGATTTCAAATTGTAGTGAGTTAGGGGGAAAACGTTGTAGGGTTCTTTTTAGCTTTTCGGGTAAATTATCTGGCACAACTTCAAAGTGAAGGTATAAATCCTCTGTCATTCGTTCTAAAAAGAATTCAAGAATAGCAACGCTGGTTCTTACTTTAAGGTTAAATGTACGATCAATAAACTTGAAATTGCGCGCACCTCGTTGTAGTAGTTGTTCCATCTCATTTAAAAAAGAATCAAGCGCAAAAGGTTTGGAAGTTTTATCTAATGAAGATAAGCAAAATTCACATTTAAAAGGGCAGCCGCGTGAAGCTTCAACATAGATCAGGCGGTTTTTAATATCCTCATCGGAATAATATTTATAAGGTGATTCGAGTTTGTCTAGAGACTCAAGTTCACCTGTTATCACCTTGTTTAGTGGTGCTTTGTCGGCAAGTATTTGCTCACAGAGTTTTCTAAAACTAATTTCACCTGCGCCTTTTACAATATAGTTTGCACTATCCACAATATCAGGTTTATCAGGCAGATGACTGACCTCTGGGCCACCTAATACAATCATAATGTTTGGAGCGATTTTCTTAAGTATTTCAACAGTTTCGGTGGTTTCTTGGACATTCCAAATGTAAACACTTAAACCGATTATTTTGGGATTGAGCTCAAGTAATTTTTCAGCAATATCTATAGGGCGTTCGTGAATCGTAAATTCTTTAAGCATTGCCTGTGACTGCAGATCACCTAGATTGGCAAACAGATAACGTAAACCAAAAGCACTGTGAATAAAGCGAGCATTAAGTGTGCTGAGTATAATATTGGGGGATTGATGTGGCATAAACATATAACAATGGGAGTGACAAGTAGGTCACGGAGTATATAGTCTCTTGTATAAAAAATGCCCGAATAAATCGGGCATTTTAGGTTACATCAATAGCCTAAAAAAGAGCTATTTATAATAGATCTACAAATTAGAAATTCTTGCTGTAAGCAATTCCTAAAGAGTTCTGATGCATTTCGATATTTGCAGCAGTGAAATCTGTCAATGGATTTTGTCCAATGCCGATCTGTGCGCCTGGAGAATTTGGTGCTCCGCTAGGTGCGCGGCTAGCATCACCTTTGATTTCATTACTAAAGCCATGCATGTATGAAACTGTAAGGTTAGAGTTTTTAGACAATTGATATTCCATACCTAAAGTTACGTGATTTTCAATAGTTGCAGGAGCCAATATATTAAATGCTGTTTGATCATCTTGAATTGGTGCCTTGCCATGATTGAAACCAGCAAGTAGTGAAACTTTATTGTTTAGTTGATGCTTAACACCAATTTTAACAACGGTTTGATCTTCCCAACCAAAACCTGCTCCATCATCATCACCTAACATAGGGCCTTGAAGTGGAGTACCCGCTGGAATTAAACCGAAGTTTTGTCCTACTAGCTGGTTTTGTAGGCCTGCAGTATTATTTTTGTTGGCGATTGATTTAACTTCCGCGTAGTTAATACGTGTAATATCCAATGCAATGGTTGTTTTTGGACTTGCCTTTACGGAGATTCCAGCGGTAATCATGCTTGGAATATCGAAGTCACCCTGTTCTGCAAATAGCCCTGCATATTTATCAAATTTACTCATGTCTGTTTTACTTCGGTATGCAAGTCCCAGAGTTACAGCATCGCTGACTTGACCCTGCCAACCTAAGGTAATACCAGCACCAGTTCCGCTATCGTAATCATTATCCGTTAATTTGCTCGGGTCTCGGCTAAATGGTGCAAATGCACCGATACCATTAATTGTCATGCGTTGGTAGGTAAGATTTAAAGATGCACCGATGCTATGTTTTTCATTAAGCTTCATTGAGACAGCTGGCGCTATAATCAATTGTGAAAAATCGATACCCGTATTTTTACTACCTGGAGCTGCAAAAATAGGACGATCATATGTTGCGTTCATACCACCATTTCCATAGACAGCTATGCCCACTGAAAATTTATCATTCATATGACGTTGATAGGCAAATTCTGGAATGGGGAAATTACCATCATCATTTCCTCTTAGTTTTGCACCAGGGATTCCATTGTCGGCAGGAAAAGTTAAATCTGGTAAAGGAGTTCCAGGAGGAAAAAATGCACTCACTGGCAAGTCAGGATTTCCCGGTCTTCCTGCATGGTTCATCCCTCGATTGGGAACAAAAATATCAACGCCTGCGGTCCAGTTGTTTTTGCCGTATGACATAGATGCTGGGTTAGTTGCGGTATTCATGGCATTATCACTGCCTGCGACCGCTGTTCCTCCCATTGCTTTTTGAGTCATGCCAAAGCCGTGCGCAGCATAACCATTGGTTGCGCTGGCTTGTTGTGTGGTGACTGCGAGTAAAATTGATGCTGCTATCAGGCTGGGTTTTAATGCTCGTTGCATTCTTCTTCTCCTAAATTATTTCTTTGGTTTAGTATGTTCCTGATATTTAATAGTATAAAAACATCTGATCAGACTATTCAGTATATGCAGGTTATTATTGTGTTTTCTTGTGAAATAATGCCGATTTAAGAAAGTGTTGTCAATAAGATACACTCTTAAAGGTGTATATAAAACAGTACCTTAGAGTATTATTATATTAACAAATATTAATATAGTATTGATTAAATTGACTTAAGTCATGTTTAAGGAGCCTCTGATTAAGAATAACAAAAATGTTCATAAAAAAGTATTTACCCAGGCTACTAATTCATTAAGTGATTTTTGTTCTTTCTCAGTAAGTTCTTCATGCGTTAATTCTTCCAGCCTTTGTTGAAACTGTTGTATTGTCAGCGGACAATCAAATTCGCCATCTATTAAACGAGCCTGACAAAAAGATTGCCATTTTTTCTGCTCGGATTCATCCAGTGATTCGGGCCAGTTTCTGGCACGGTAACGCGGGAAGAGTGTTTGTAGACGTTTTGATTTAAATTGAGGCACCCATTGACTTAATCGTTGTGGGGAAGATGTCAGTACCTGATTACATAGTTTGCGGTCAGCATTACTAATAAATCCTCCGTAAAGTGCGGAGTCGGGGTCACACTCACTTATTTCACGTTTACGACTATACATCTCTTCGAGGCGGCGAATTAAGGTATCATTGCTGGCTAATTTCTGTTTATTATTTTCAATTTTTTGCCAGTCTATCTGCCAACGTTGTGCAAGCTCATTGGTTAGTGTATTTATGGGTGATATTGCAGGCGATTTATTAATATGGACACCTTTCAATGCAATATGTGGATGATTTTCATCACGCTTTGTCCTTGGCATGAAAAGATTAGTGCTAATATCTTCAACGCTCATCTCCAGAATCGCAGCTGGGTCACGACGCAGGTCATAGCAAATAATTTCATTTTTATTCACAGGGTGGACCAGCAAGGGAATAATTGGGGAGATACAACCAAGACCTGCGGGAAACATGCCTGAGATGTGCAGCATGATTTTACGTTGTGCCATTTCGATATTACTATTGAGTAGCGGGGCCACATTACTTTTAATGCGAAGATTAAAAAAGTAGTCGTATAAACGTGGTTGGTGTTTTTTTATCAGACGCGCAATATCAATGGTAGCTTTCACATCGACTAGCGCGTCGTGCGCACCCGTTTGTTCGATGTTGTTTGCGGCGGTTAAATGTTCCAGCCTAAAGCTAGCAACCTCATTTCCATCATTATCAATGCGGGTTGGCCAATTAATACCTTCAGGGCGAAGTGCATAAGTCATTCTCACCAAATCAAGAATATCCCAACGATTATTGCCGTTTTGCCATTCACGTGCGTAAGGGTCGATAAAGTTACGATAAAAACCAAAGCGGGTCACTTCATCATCAAAACGGATACTGTTATAACCGGCTCCACAGGTTCCAGGGAGGGAAAATATTTCATTGATGCGCCCGAAGAACGCGGCTTCATTAACCCCTTCTTTAGCTGCGAGTTGTGGGGAGATTCCTGTGACACGCACTGCATCTGGGTGGGGTAGAAAATCTGTGGTAGGTTTACAGTAAAACATCACTGGCTCGCCAATCACTTCCAAATCAAGATTAGTGCGAATGCCTGCAAATTGTGCGGCACGGTCACGGCGTGGGTCTACACCCCAGGTTTCGTAATCGTGCCAGAAGATGGTTTGCTCAGGCATTTTATTTCCTTATATTTTCCTGCTGATGCTAAAAAGTAGGGGGGGTGCCATACTTCGATTCCGCTTAAGTTTATTCTGAGCTTGTCGAAAGGCTCAGCACAAGTCTTAAATAAAAATAATATTTTGAAAGTGCTTTTAAATCGTATCAGTCATTAAAGCTTAATAGTAACCTGATTTTTGCATGCTCAGAATACTTTCACAACATCAATGAAATAAGTAAGTTATTTCGACAGCATTTGCTTTAAATGTTTAAATAGTCGAATGAAAAATAATAATAGACATTTACTCATCGTAGCTCATGGAAGTCGACGTATGGCTTCAAATAATGAAGTGCGCGAAGTCACTCGTCAATTTAAGCATCAAGATCATGACTTTGATACAATAGGTAGTGCTTTTTTAGAGTTAGATGATCCGAGTATTCCACAGGGATTAATTAACGCGATTGAGGAAGGAGCAACTGAGATTGTAGTGCTGCCATATTTTTTATCAGCAGGTCGGCATGTCGCAGAAGATATTCCCGCTGAAGTGGCTACGGTGCAAAAAAATAACCCTAATATTACAATAACAATAGCACCATACCTTGGAGCATCAGATAGAATGCCAGAAATCTTATTAGATCAAACGAGGAAAGATTAGTGGCAATGCTTTGGTTAAAAACATTTCATATTTTATTTGTGATGTCATGGATGGCAGGTATCTTTTATCTGCCCAGAATCTTTGTACATTTTGTAGAAGGTCAACAGGCAGGTCAACAGGTTGATCGCCTTGCAATTATGGCGCGAAAGCTCTATGGTTTTATGACGATAATGATGATGTTTGCTATTGGCACAGGTCTTTGGTTATGGCTGGGATTTGGTTTTGCAGGTGGCTGGCTACATGTGAAATTACTTTTTGTCGTCTTTATGCTTGGTTACCATTTTTGGTGTAAATTTCGTATGAAAGAAATGCAAGATGGACACTTAGACCACAGCGGCGTTTTTTATCGCTGGATGAATGAATTACCTTTGATTCTAACCATAGTTATTATAATTATGGTTGTCATTAAGCCTTTTTAAAAGAAGTTTGGTAAAGCGAAAAATTAATTGATGAAGATTGCAGATAATCTTCGATAGTACCAGTTGGTATGTCTTCTTTGTCTTTTTCTCCATCTGACTCGCTATCATTATTTTCCGTATCTTCCTCCACGCTTTCTTGCTCGTCCGTGTTCGGTTCAGAGCTTTTATCAGAGTTCTCGCTGGATTCGGTGTCCTCTGATTTTTTTTCGATGCTACTCAGGGCTGCTTGATTACTGCTTTTGAGCTCATCGAAACGTTCTGCAAGTTTCTCGCTAACCTTTCCTTGCTCGTCGATTGATTGTTGCATTGTCACTAAGGTAGATTTCAACTGAACCACTAGTTCGTCTGTTGCACCTAAATTTTCTTCAAGTATTTTTACACGATCATTTAATTTTGATAATTCCGCTACTTTTTCAATGAGCGTGAGATTGGATTGATTAAAACTATCCAGACTTGCCTGAATATTAGTAAGGCGTTTATCTACATTTTTCATGCTCTCTGATACCACTTCTTCTTTAGGTGGTGCAATTAGTTTTTTGACTGGGGCTGTATATTTTGAAGTGACTTTTTCGAGAAGGAGATTACTTAATGTTGCAACTTTTCGTTTTGATTTTTTATGATTTTTCTTTGCAACGGCTAATTGTTTGAATAGTTTATTCCAAGGCTTGCTAAATTGACGAGACTGATTAAGTCGATGTTGAATATTGCTGACAAGTTGTTCATCTTTTTTAGCTTTTTGTTTAGCAATTTTTAACTGTTTAGCATCTACTCGTATTACTTTTAAGGCGTGTAAATGATTTCTAATTTGTACTTTTGCATCACTACTGCTTGTTTCTATTGAAGTTTCTGCATCGGGTATGTTTAGCAGCACCCCTTTTTTTAGCAGGTTCATATTGCCCGATATAAATGCATCTGGATTTAAGTTGAAAATGGCTAGAGAAAGCTGTTCCACAGATACAGAGTCACTTTCTATTTGATTCTTTTTGGCGATTTTAAATAGAGTTTCTCCGTTTTTAACTGGACCATAGGTATTCTCGGCCATGACAAAACTTGGAATTGCTAATGTGCTAGATATTGAGAAAGAGAATAAAATAACAGGTGTAAATCGATTAACTAAAAATGACGAGCCACTAATGTATCGTAAAATTTTATGATTTAATACCATGTCGATTTCCTATAATGAGTGCAGTGAATGCTATATTTTTAATCAAAGTATAGCATGCATTTTAAAACATATAATTACCATAAATACTTAATAAAAGCCAAGTCAATGATAAGCAAAATTACTGAACATCAAAGCAAACTAAAATCATGTAAAAGTTGTCCTAAAATGATACAACCAGTAATAACCGGGACGGCTGTAAATTCACCCATTATGACCATTGGCCAGGCGCCAGGTATTCGCGAAGGTGATATTGGCAGGCCTTTTGGTTGGACTGCAGGTAAAACACTTTTTAAATGGATGGAGTCTATTGGAATAGATGAAACACATTTTCGACAGCAGATTTATATGGCGGCAGTGTGCCGTTGTTTTCCAGGTAAAAACCCTAAATGTAGTGGTGACAGAGTTCCTGATAAAATTGAAATAGTGAATTGTAGTCAATGGCTGGAAAAAGAATATCAGTTATTACAACCTAAACTGATTATACCGATTGGCAAATTAGCAATATCTCAATATCTTAGTGCGACAAAGTTAAGTGATGTAGTGGGACAACAGTTTGTGATTGATACGCCATTGCTGCAGGCTGATTGTATTCCACTGCCTCATCCATCCGGCTTATCAACTTGGTATAATACGGAGCCGGGTAAAACCTTATTACAAGATGCTTTGGGGCTAATTGAAAAGCATAGTGCCTGGCAGGAGATAATAAAAAATAAGATTTCAGAGTGATTAAAAAAATATGGCACCCCCCCGGGTTTTTTAGTGAGCTTGCCGTTTTTTTGTTTAAAACGGACATCTCACTTATTAGTGTGAAACCGTTAGCATCAGCTTTTGATCTTCTTATCAACCACATTCTTAAATGCAATTAATAAACCCATGCCAATAAAAGCACCGGGTGGCAGGATAGCTAACAAAAATCCTTTGTAGTTATCGAATAACTGTAGGTTCCAGTTTTCTGCAATTGGGCCAAACATGACAGATGCTTCAGAAAACAGGGTGCCACTACCCACCACTTCTCGCATTGCACCAAGTGCTACCAGTACCAGTGCAAAGCCGAGTCCCATCATAAAGCCATCGAGCGCTGCACGTGATATTTTGTTTTTTGAGGCAAACGCTTCGGCTCGTCCAATAATTACACAGTTGGTAACAATCAGTGGGATGAAAATCCCCAGTATGCTGTGTAATTCAGGTGTAATGGCATTCATGCTCAAGTCAATAATGGTGACAATTGATGCGATGACTAATACATAATAGGGAATCCGGATTTCTTTGCGTATCCAGTTGCGCGTGAATGAAATAACGATGTTTGAAACAGTTAAGGTAATAATGGTGGCAATACCTAGTCCAAGGCCATTAATGACGTTGCCTGTTACCGCAAGTAGTGGGCACAGACCGAGTAATTGAATCAGTCCGGGGTTATTGTGCCATAAACCATCTGTAATGATTTTTTTACAATCGTCTACACTACAGCTTCCACCTTCGATTTTGCTATCAACAATGACGTCAATATCTTCTACTGTACTGGACATTAGTTTTGTGCCTCGTTTAGATCCCTGTTAAAAAGACTCTTCATATTATCTTGTGCATAAAGCAATGTGCTTCTTACTGCATTTACAATTGCGCGTGGTGTAATGGTGGCACCTGTAAACTGTTTAAACTCACCGCCATCTTTTTCGACTTTCCAGTTGATTAAATCGGGATTACCGAGTGATTTTCCAATAAAACTTGTTACCCAATCACTTTTTCGGATATCCATTTTATCGCCCAAGCCAGGAGTTTCTTTGTGTTGTACAACACGCACACCGCTAATGGCATTATTATCCGCTCGAATGCCTACCAGTATTTTTATGGCACCGCTGTAGCCTTCTAGTGTAGTGACTTCAAATATAGCGATAGAAGGTTGTTTGTTCTTACTTGCCAGATAGACTGTTGTATCGCGACTAAAGCCGCTATCCTTTGATTTAAGAATGATTTTACTATTAATCAAATCATTGTCGTAACTGCCTTCAGGGCTAACTTGATTGAGTGCACGTAATAGCATTATTGCTTTGTTTTCAGCTATTTTATTTTCTGTTAGTTTATCGGTGGTTGCGACCAAAAATACGCTCACAAAAGCAATAAAGGCTAGTGAAAATCCCGCTTTTTGCATGGCTTTAAAATGCCTTTTCATGATTTTTTACCCAGCTTTTTGTGGCCGTAAATACGCGGCTTGGTATAGTAGTCAATCAATGGTACTGCCATATTCATAATCAATACTGAAAACGCCACTGCGTCTGGATAGTTGCCCCAGATACGAATAATATAGATAAAAAAGCCAATATTGGCGCCAAAGAATAACTTACCCATTGGGGTAGTGCTGGATGTGACGGGGTCGGTTGCTATAAAAAAGGCTCCAAGCATGGTAGCACCGCTCAGAAGATGCAAGGTGGGGCTGGCAAAGTTTTCAGGTGAATATAGGTGAAAACCAGCAGAGATTACTGTCAAAGTTGCCAAAAGTGCAACCGGGATTTGCCATTGAATTACTTTTTTATACAACAACCATAAACCACCCAGTAAAAAAGCCAAGCTGCTCCACATCCAGTTATTTTCGATGCTACTTTGCAAATAGTAAGACTGACTTATAATGTCCTGATAGCCCTCACCAGCGCGCAAACCGGTTTTTACTTCATCCAGCGGTGTTGCTCCAGTGATGGCATCCCAGTCAGGTGAAGTCTGACTACCGAATATGACTTTTAGACTATCGATAAAATCATAGGGTGATTGAGTTAGCGTATCTGGTTTTAACCACTGACTCATTTCAAGAGGAAATGACACAATGAGCACAGCAAAACCAACCATTGCTGGATTAAAGGGGTTGTAACCAAGTCCACCATATAGATGTTTTGCAATAATTATAGCGAAGAATATTCCAACAAAAATAATCCACCAGGGTACTAAGGGAGGTAGAGCAAGAGCTAGCAACCATGCGGTGAGTATGGCGCTTAGGTCGCTAAGAAAGGGAAGAATCGGGCGTTTGCGTATGTACAATACTGAGGCTTCCAGGATAACCGCAAATATCATCGATAGCAGAACATTAAATAAAACACCCCAGCCGTAAAAATAAATCATTACTAGCGTGCCAGGGATTAATGCCAACAATACCTGTAACATCACTTTGCTAACAGTTTGGTTGCTAGTAAAAAAAGGAGAGGTGTTGGTTTTAAATTTCATTATCAGTGTCTTTCTCTTTTGTTTTTACTATTTTATCTGATACCAATCTAGCTTCCTTTTTAGCTTTTGCTCGTTGCATTGCGGCTTTTATGGCATCTGTTTTGGAGTCTATGTTTTCATTAGAGTTTTCAGCTTGGCTATCATTTCCTTGCTTTTTTTGTGCTGTTGCTTTCTTTTTTTGCAAGGCCGCTTTTTGTGCTGCTCGCTTCTCATCACGTTCAAGTTTATCGCGTTCTTTTCTAAAGACCATAAAGTCATGTCGCTTACGTGCTCGGTCAGATTTTCCTTTTGCTTGTTGTTGCTCTCGAATTTCAGTTTTACCAAAACGGAAATAATCAACCAGTGGAATATGGCTAGGACAGACATAGCTGCAACAACCACATTCAATACAGTCGCGCAAATTATGATCCTCTGTCTTGTCAAAATCCTTGGCGCGAATATGCCAGTAAAGTTGTTGTGGTAGAAGGTTTACAGGACATGCCTCCATGCATTTACCGCAGCGAATGCACGGCAGTGTCGCTTGATTGGAAAAGGCTGAATTGGTTTCGTTTAAAGCAGTGGTGGAAATAAATAAAGCGCAATTTGTGCCTTTTACGACAGGAATCTGATCATCCTCTAGCGCATATCCCATCATCGGTCCACCCATGATTAGATGATCAGCCATTTTCGTAAGACCACCAGTTAGCTTAGCTAGATAACTAAAGGGTGTACCAATTAATACTTCAAAATTACGCGGGTGCTGGATGCCATTTCCGGTAATTGTAACAACACGGGATAATAGTGGCTCGCCTTTGCTGACTGCTTTATAAATACTGTAAACGGTACCAACATTTTGTCCCAATATACCAATATCAAGCGGTAAACCACCCACCGGAACTTCTTTACCAGTCAGGATTTGAATCAGTTGCTTTTCGCCACCGCTGGGGTAAAGAGTGGGAATGCTGACGACTTCGATAGTATTTCTATTATTGTTAGTATTATGGGTAGCTTCCAGACAAGCCTGTTGCATTGCTTTTATGGCTTCTGGCTTATTATCTTCGATACCAATCAGACATTTTTCGGGCTTGATTATATGCTGAATAATGCGAATTCCGGCGATAATTTCAGCACTTCTCTCGCGCATCAAACGGTCATCGCATGTGATATAGGGCTCACATTCAGCAGCATTAAT
>Ga0209633_10001670_pt1 | contig 22392 bp, 23 predicted proteins | sample Cruoilmetagenom1_FD_187290 | JGI IMG/M metagenome (GOLD analysis project Ga0209633, IMG submission 187290) | Oil polluted marine microbial communities from Coal Oil Point, Santa Barbara, California, USA - Sample 1 (SPAdes) (version 2) | ecosystem: Environmental > Aquatic > Marine > Oil seeps ... | reverse complement strand
ATTTTCCCGCCATTACGGAATATGTTATAGCTCGAAACACCCTTATCATCGCTGGCGGCATTCCATTGAATCAGGATTTCAGTTTCACTTACTGCTTGTGCACTTACACCTGATGGGGTGGATGGTGGTGTGTCAGTATCGTCTGTGAAATCTGTTGACAAGGGAAGTTGGTTGACGCTAACACCCTGTGCAGTTCCATTATTTTCATTGAAGGTGATGGTGATTTTTTCGTCTTCTATCAGGACAATATTATTATTAAGGAAGTTGTCAAAGCCAATATTGTTGATATCGAACGGTGTTGCCAGAAGGTCGATGCCATTGTTTATATTGGAGTTAATAAGTTGCTGAGCAACAATACCTTCAATCTCGGTTTCAATGGCATTAATTTCTGCGAGGCTGGGTAAGTCAGCTATTAGCCCTGCCTTTTCAAATTCATTATCTATGTCTAGTGACTGGGTGGAAAACCAGTTACGGATTATGAGATCAGTATAGGGATGGATATTGCGGACGATTTGATTGCTACCATCGCTGTGCCCAATACTATACAGAAAATCACTGGTTGGTTTGTTCGCTGCGATAATGCTTCTTGCACTTTTGTTTGGCTTTGTGCGCAATAAATAGGTTTCTTTCAATGTGGGTTTCAGTTTGAACTTTCCGTTTGAGTCTATGCTTGTTGTTTGTGTAGTGCCACTTTGTGATTTTGCCTCAAGTGGAGATAGCGCAGTAATCAAAGGAATCTTTGCTGTACCGATAATGCCGCCGTCCCCAGTTGATTCGCCACTACTGCTGGCACCACCGCAACCCGATAAAATGGATATTCCAATCGCCAATACAATAGGCTTTATTGAATGTTTATTAGTTTTATTTAAGTGTGTTCTATCCATGTTTAATTCCTTTTAAGTATTTTTATCTGGATGTTGGTTTATCATCTTTATCCAGATTGTTTTCAAAATAATAAATGCCTAGTCCAATACGCTTTTTGATACTCTCCGTATTGTCTGTTGCTTGTATTTCATATTCTTCGCGGTTGGCAAGCTTGTTACCTAGCCATTTGTTGAGTTCTATCAATAGCTTTGATGATTTTTCAGCGCTAATTTCCTGAAATTCTGACGCTATTTCCTCAGGTACTTTCTTGTAAACTAACTGCCTTTGAAAACGTCCTTCTTTTTTGCCATGTTCTAAATTGTGTACTGCACTGCTTAATAAATCAGAAGTGCAGGTTGATAAAATGTCAATTTTTTCAATCTCACCAGATTCCGGAATATAGCCTTGCTGGTTTAACAAAATTTGTTCAGAGTTAATCTTTTTAGCAATCCCTAAGCGTTCTAATTCATCAATAATTGCACCGATAGTTATATCACCGCTATATCTTGAAACTAGTTCCGAAAAGCTATTTCCTTTTCCTTTGATTGTTAGTACAAGTGGGTCTTTGTTCCTGTCTAAAAAATCCGGATCATTTAACCATCCATTAACAACCCTGGTTGCCCGGTTTGGTGTCCCCGTAAGTTCTGATTCATCTTTTGTCTTGCTTAGGCGTACCACTTCCTTTCGATTTAGCCCGGTTAAAACAGCGACCCGGGAATAGGTCATTTTTTTATTTGGAATCGAGAAGTGCTTGTAAGCAACATCTACATAAGCCTGCTTTGCCAATGCAGACAATTCTGCATGTGAAACCTCATTTCTCATTAAGACTCTTATTAGCGGCTTCAATATGTGAATAACTGCTTTAGGGAGTATAGTTTTTAAGGATCGGATCATGATGGGATTATATTCCCATTATATGATTTATGCAAAAGGCACTCGCTTAAAATTGAACTATAAATCCATAATATAGGATTTAAATCGATGAAAACTCACTTTAATAAATTTTATTCATGTTGCATTTTATATAAATCTATTCAAGATAAAACGGGAATATAATCCCATAATAAAATAAGATCAAGTCGTTTGTGGTCAAATATTTATCACTTCTCAAGTTTTTTCGTAGTATATTTTTTGCGTCTATGTATGTTTTCGCAGCTTATATGGCACCCCCCCTATTTTTTAGCATCAGCGCATAGATGGTTTTCGTCAGTGATTAATTGACGCAATTCTTCATTAAGTCTATAGTTGACTGATAGAGGCGCCGATTTGATTTCAGCTTGCAGGCGCAGAAGAAGTACAAGCTTTTAGCCAGAACTTCTTTAAATAAATATTGCTAAAGCGTGGTAACAGAATTTTTTGAAAGCCCGCATTAGTGTTTACGTAGCGGGTTTTTTTATGCCTGCTAAAAACGCAACCCGATAAGATATGCAGGTAATAAATAGAGACCTTTGCACGAGAGTATGGCGAGAGAAAAATTAGTGTATTTTTAGGGAAATCAGGCGGAAATAGAGCTATTTTTATTCGTCATATCTTTCGTGCAACGGTCTCAAATAAAAGGTAATAAAATGAATGATTTTGAATTTGACACATTAGCGATCAGGGCAGGGCATCAGCGCAGTAGTTTTCAAGAACACTCTGAAGCGATTTTCACAACCTCCAGTTTTATTTTTAAAAGTGCAGAGGAAGCGGCTGCACGATTTTCAGGGGAAGAAAAAGCGCATTTTTATACGCGCGTTTCCAACCCGACAGTTTCCTGTTTTCAGGATAGACTGGCAGCATTGGAAGGTGGCGAGTGTTGTGTGGCGACGGCAACGGGCATGGCGGCAATATTAGCGACCATGCTTGGTGTGTTAAAAGCGGGTGATCATGTGGTGAGTTCGCGCTCTATCTTTGGAACCAGCACCATTTTATTTACTAATTATTTGGCAAAATTTGATATTGGTTTTGACTTTGTTGATCTCTCTGATTTGGATGCATGGCAAGCGGCTATAAAACCCAATACGCGTTTGTTATTTGCTGAAACACCGTCGAATCCGATTACCGAAATCGTTGATATTCGCGCTTTATCTGAGATCGCTCACAAAGCCGATGCACTATTGGCGATTGATAATGTTTTTTGCACGCCCGTCTTGCAAAAGCCGCTCTCTCTGGGAGCTGATATTGTGATTCACTCAGCAACTAAATATATTGATGGGCAGGGACGTTGCATGGGTGGTGCCGTTGTTGGCGATAAGAAAATTGTCGGCGAAGATGTTTTTGGTATTTTGCGTACTGGTGGCGTTGCCATGAGTCCGTTTAATGCCTGGGTTTTCTCGAAAGGTCTAGAAACCCTGAGCTTGCGAATGAAGGCTCATTGTGAGAATGCATTAAAGTTGGCGTCTTGGTTGAAGGATCAACCACAAGTAGAGAAAGTTTATTACCCCGGGCTGGATGATCACCCTCAGCATGAGTTGGCGAAAACACAACAGTCAGGCTTTGGCGGCATGGTTTCATTTGTGGTTAAAGGTGGCAAAGATGCTGCTTGGAAGATAGTTAATAATCTGCAAATGCTTTCAATTACTGCCAATCTGGGCGATACCAAAACTACGATTACACATCCGGCAACAACAACACACGGGCGTTTATCACAACAGCAGCGCGATGATGCGCTGATTTCTGATGGGCTTTTGCGTTTGTCGGTTGGCTTAGAAGATATAAAAGATATTCAGAATGATCTGGCTCGGGGCATGAGTTAGGTTTTGGGGATTTACATGGCACCCCCCCCACTTTTTGGTATCAGAGACTTTTTGCACTAAATAAACCATGAATACACAAGGTAAAGACCTTTTAGAAATTTATTATGCCGCTCTCAAAGCAGTTGCAGGCAAGACGGTGGTTAGCCAGGAAATACAGAATCATCAATATCCTGAGCACTTTCATGTGATCGCCATTGGTAAAGCTGCTGATGCGATGGTACAGGGGGTTCCTCGCAAAAGAATAACAAGCGGATTATTAATCTCTAAACATGGGCATATTAGTAAAGCTCTTCAGCAAGATTCCCGAATTATTTGCATTGAATCAGATCATCCCGTGCCGAAAGAAAATAGTATGAAAGCAGGGCAGGAGTTGTTGGCTTATTTAAAAAGCCTGCCTGCAAATGCACCATGCCTGTTTTTGATTTCTGGTGGTGCATCGGCTTTGGTTGAAGTTTTGGAAGAAGGTTGGGAGCTTCCTCAATTACAAGAGCTCACTGACTTTCTTTTAGCAAATGCCTACCCGATTAATGAAATTAATGCTGTCAGGCAGCGCCTTTCTAAAATCAAGGCTGGTGGTTTATGGGCTTTTATTGGTAAGCGACCCGTTTCTTGTTTGATGATTTCTGATGTTCCCGATGATGATCCAGCGGTGATTGGCTCGGGGCTATTATTTCCTGCTAAAGAAATAGAATTGCCTGATTTGCCAGTGAAATGGAAAAGTAAGATTAATCCTTATAAAGAAAACAAGCAGGGTGAAAGCTTTAAGTGGAAGATAATAGCTTCATTAGAGACAGCGAAAAAAGCGGGGGCAACCAAAGCAGAGTCATTGGGTTATCAAACAAGAATAGTAACGAAATTCCTTGAAGGTGAAGCGGAAGATGTTGCCGTTGATTGCGTAGACACTTTAAAAAATAATCCTGATGTTTTGTATGTCTGGGGTGGTGAAACAACCGTTAAACTACCCAGAAATCCCGGAATGGGTGGCAGAAATCAGCATTTGGCGTTATCTGCTGCGATTCAAATGCAGGGCTTACAAAACACCTGTTTACTTGCTGCTGGCACTGATGGTTCCGATGGTTTGAGCAGTGCAACGGGGGCAGTGGTTGATGGGGTGACTGTTTTTGCCGGGGAAAAGAAGGGCTTGAATGCGGTAGATTTTTTAATAAATGCAGACTCGCATTCATTCTTTCAGAAAATAGATGGCTTAATAGAAACGGGTGCAACAGGCACCAATGTAATGGATTTGGTGATTGGGATTTCAGCAGGATAGGGAGTCATCAAGTGGCATGGGTTTGCGGTTTTCATCAATCGCCACATAGGTTTAAATGGCCTCAGTGACTTTTATACTCTCATTAGCGAGACGGTCTCGTCTTACCCAGGTTTCAATATGGACTGAGATGGATGTTCTTCCGGTTTTAATGGTGTCGCAATAACAGCTCACCTCATCTCCAACGAATACGGGTAAATGAAAAGTCATTGCTTCTACTGCGACAGTTACTACTCGCGCGTTAGCTATGTGTCTGGCATAAGATGCGCCAGCAATATCCATCTGGGACAAGGGCACCTCTACCCATTAGACAATTCTTCTGCGAGTATACAAGCGTTCATATTCTAGGCGTATCTTGAAGGGAATGGTAGCTCCCTTCACAAGAGATACAACAAAGAAGATGAACGCTTGTAAGCTCGCCCATAGGGGCTTAGCAAAAAAGCCAGACTCTGCGTTATAACTTTTTGACAGGTCTAGACATGGCTGCAAAGTTATACCTTGATTCTGGCTTTTTTGCGTTGCCAGAAGAAATGCCTAATGGGTAGAGGTGCCCATCCAACCACCAAAGATATCACCGCTCGGGTTGGCATCTGCTGGCATGGCAAGTGTTCGTAGTGAGGCATGTTTGTTTTTTGGGTAAGGGGGTTTCATAAGGTGAATTCTATGAGCTAGCTAGATAATTGCAAGCATAAAAAAGCCCACTGAATGTTCAGCGGGCTTTTTGGGTTGTGCCAGGCTCAATTATGCAGGGAGATTTACTTTACAAGGGCCGCAAGCAGTAACTTTACAAAGTAAACGGAAGAATACCCGTAACGTTTGAAGTTGTACCAATACTAGTGGTGCGAGTAATACAAAGAATGCAGGTGACATTAAAGTAACCAAATCATTTTTTACTAATCCAAACACGAGGAAGAACATTCCAAATACAAAGAAAGCCACGCCGGGACAAATTAGTGCAAAACTACCCGCATTAGCGCTTGAGCCCTTACTATGATCACGGAAATAACCTACCTCTTTCATTACCTTATAACCAATTATTCCAATGAAAATCTGCAAAGAAATAATGACTGAAGTGATAATGAAAAATGATGGTTTCGATAGTGTTTCTTCAAAGCCGTGGTGTAAACCCATGGCTAAACGAATAAAGGTGATACCCATTAATGTTAAAATAGGAATCATCATCCAGAGGCTGGCACTAGTTGCTTTATCTACACCATGTTTAAGGGTTGATTTAAACGCAATCGTCATCTTGATAACCGTTAGAATCATCGCAATAGACAAGAAGAAAATGGATAGGAACATGCCAATCGCATTCACTTCTTTAAAATGGCTCATTGCACCAGGTGCTGCCAGGCCAACAGCAATCATGGTTAAGGCAAAAATGGCAATCATCTGGGTGAAGTTGTTGTTTTCAGAGAACTTAAAATCACCTTTAATAAAAATTCGAGAAAAGTAATCACCCAGAATTTTTAAGGCATAAATACCAATAGCCAAGAATGCCACAATAGCGGCTGGAAAAAGATATTCAACCACATTCCATAAACTGGGTACAAAAACAGCACCTAGAATAAAGCTAACATTAACGCTCATGGCTAATGTTAAAGGTATAACCATTAAAGAAATTTCGCGGTTTGAATTCATTAATGCTTTGTAGGCATCGGTTTTCTTGAATTTACGGTATTCGCTGATATTCCAGAAAAGCAGGCGAAAGTGCAATAAAGCCAGTAAGGCGATAGCAATTAAAGCACCCGATAAGAGAATAGCAGTGAGTTTGTTATCACCCAATAATAGCGGATAAATCTGGTCAAAAGTGAGTAATGGCGTGCCTGTATGATCTAATATAAAGTTAGGATACATAAAAAATGACACCGCTAAACCACCTGCGCCCAGAGCGGCAAGGAAATACAATGGATTGTATTTTTCGTTTAAATTATTTATTAACATGAGAATAACCCAGTAAGTTAGTATATTATTAATTAATAATATACTAACTTACTGGGTTATTTCAAGGCCTTTTATCTATAAACTTTTTAAAATACTAAATTGAGTATTTTACAGGCACAAAAAAGCCTCGCAAATGCGAGGCTTTTTTTGCAAAATATCTTAAAAGATTAAGATCTTGGAGCAGCAGATTTCTGTGCAGCTTCAATACGCTTTAGCATTTCGTCAGCTTGTTTACGCTGTGCTTCCCACATAGCTTTAAGCTGTGTGAAATCTTGTGTAGCAGCACCCGCAACAGCAGGGTTGTAACCAGCAGGAGCGTAAGATCTAGGAGCAAAAGCAGCAGGTCCGTAGTTGTTGCCTGTATTTGCGAAACCGTTAGTGTCGTTCTGACCATATCCGTTACCAGCAACATTTCCAGCTGTATTTCCGTTACCAGCCCAGTTTCCAGCTGTGTTTCCAGCGCCTTGACCGTTACCAGTTAGGTTTCCAGCAGTATCCATATCAGTACGACCTTTTCCTTTGAAAGTGATAGCAAAATCAACTTCGCCGTCTGCGTCGCCTTTAGCTGTTCCCCAGCCGTTTCCATCTACTTGACCGTTTCCAGCGCCATTTCCAGCACCGTTAGTGTTACCTTGCGCAGTTCCGTAACCGTTTCCACTTCCATTGCCGTTATTAAATCCGTCGAACCAATCTGCAGATGCAGTTCCAGTTAGAGCGATAAGTGCAGTAAATGTGATAGCTTGTAATTTCATGATAAATTCCTTATAAGTTTGGGGGTAATTAAATATTCTCTAATGTTTGAATATGAGTATATTCTAATATACTTCTTTTATAACTGTCAAATATATTTTCAAATTCTTTTGAACTTTTTTAAGAAAGCCCTTCGAGTTAGTTGCAGAAGTTCTGATCAAGTCCAATAATTTAGACTTAATAAGGGAACCTCTGATGAGGTCCAATAATTTTTAGCTTATTAAAACTGCCGATGTTTTCTATGACAAATCGCCACAATAGAACGACTATTACGACTCACTTCATAAAAAATTGCGTCAGTTTTTTCTGCGCTAAATTCTAATCGACTTAATCAGAGCTTCCTTAGAGATCCTCCAGGAAACTATTAACTAGTTTGAAAAATTGATCAGCCTTCTGGACATGGGGTAAGTGTCCGCTGCCATTTATACTTATAATTTCTGATTGTGGGAATAAATTTTGGATTAAAGGTCGGTCTGACTGATTAATATAGTTTGAATTCTCTCCACGAATAAAGAGTGTTTTATTTTGATATTGTTCTAATGCGGTGCTAAATCCAGCTATTTTTAGATAGCCTCGGCTTATTTCATTGAGATTACAGCGCCAGCTAAAGCCTTTTTTATTACTATTGCGTTTCAAATTTTTAATCATAAAACTACGTTCAGCCATATCTTCAATTGAGGGTTTTAGATAATCGTCAATTTCCTGACGAGAATTCATACTTTCAACCGGTGCATTCATCACGGCTTGTAAAGTTTTTTGATGCCAAAGTGGATAAGGTTTGGGTGCAATATCGACAATGATTAAACTTTTAATTAAAGAAGATTGGGCGAGAGCGAGCTGCATTGCAACTTTGCCTCCCATGGAATGCCCTAATAAATGAAAAGATTCCAGTTTTTCATGTTTTGCTACTTTTATAACGTCTTCGTACATTTCACGATAGCTCATGCCTTTTATATGCGGGGAACTACCATGATTACGTAAGTCTAATGTATAGACGGGGCGAAATTGAGACAGTCTTTTTGCTTGAGTTCGCCAATTATCCATGGAGCCTAATAAGCCATGTAGAATAAACAAGGGTATATTTTCTTTGTTTTTTGTCTTGTCATTAACGCTGTCGGGTACAAAAACTTTGTAATTTAATAACTCCATTAATGTGCCTTTTTAAAATTATGTGTATGATTTTCACTCTCAAATCATTTTAAAACAGTGGACTAAATCAAGCAAATTCTTGCTCTATTCCTCTGTGATTGATACATTACGCTGTTAGGGCTATTGTAATTAAAAAAATCGGATTTTTTTTCTATGTTTAAAGCATTTTTTGGCATGTTCTCAAATGATATTTCTATCGATCTGGGAACAGCTAACACACTGATATATATGCGCGGTAAAGGCATTGTTCTTGACGAGCCTTCTGTTGTTGCTATACGTCAGGATCGTGGTCCTGGTGGCCCCAAAAGAATAGAAGCCGTGGGCGTAGAAGCTAAAAAAATGTTAGGTCGCACACCTGAAAACATTACTGCAATCCGGCCGATGAAAGATGGCGTAATCGCTGATTTCACCTATACAGAAAAAATGTTGCAACATTTTATTGCAAAAGTTGCGCCAAGAAGAATATTTGGCCCACGTCCTCGTGTGGTTATTTGTGTTCCCTGTGGGGCGACACAGGTAGAACGTCGCGCGATCAAAGATTCGGCTATGGGGGCTGGCGCACGTAAAGTTTATTTAGTTGAAGAACCTATGGCTGCAGCTATAGGCGCAGGTATTCCCATTGATGAGGCTGTCGGTTCGATGGTGCTTGATATTGGTGGTGGTACTTCCGAAGTTGCTATTATGTCCCTGCGCGGTATTGTTTACTCTGCCTCTGTACGCATTGGTGGTGATCGTCTGGATGATGCCATTATTAGTTATGTACGTCGTAATTATGGAATGCTAATTGGTGAAGCCACGGCAGAACATATTAAATGCGAGATTGGCTCTGCTTATCCGGGTAAGGAATTACTCGAACTTGAAGTTAAGGGTAGAAATCTATCAGAAGGTGTTCCACGTAGTTTTACCCTAACCAGCAATGAAATTCTGGAAGCCCTGCAAGAACCTTTATTTGGTATCGTCAGTGCGGTTAAAACGGCACTGGAGCAAACACCACCAGAGTTAGGTGCTGATGTTGCGGATAGAGGTATTGTTTTAACTGGCGGCGGCGCATTATTACGTGATTTAGATCGCTTGCTAATGGAAGAAACAGGTATCCCAGTCGTAGTTGCAGATGATCCATTGACTTGTGTAGCTAGAGGTGGCGGCCGTATCCTCGATATGCTGGATGATGATGGTTTTGATTTTTGGGCATCAGAGTAACTCTCTCAGAAAATTACAGATAAGCAGCAGATTTTACTTGGGAGTCTATTATTTATAACCTAGATAGAGATGACAGTAAGCAACAAGGCTACTTAATTAAATTTGTAGTTTTGGCTTTGTTTTCTCTGGCATTTATGACTTTAGACTATCGGGAATCCAGGCTAACCCCGATACGATCTGTTTTAACAAAATATTTTATCTATCCCTTACAATACGGTGTTGATTTACCCTATCGCTTAATGCGCTCCACCCAAGAGTTTTTTTCTGAGCATCAACAGCTGTCCAGTGCGAATCGCGAATTAAGAACGCTGGTTGGTGTATATGCCGCCCGAGATCAAAAATATCATTCCATAGCACGTGAAAACCAACGTTTAAGAAGTCAATTAGGTGCAACACCAGCCATCAGGGATAAATTTACCCTGACTGAGATTTTATCGGTATCAACAAACCCCTTTAGTAAGAATGTCGTTATAAACAAGGGGGCCAATGAAGGAATATTTGTAGGTCAGGTGGCACTTGCTGGAAATAACATTTATGGTCAGGCAGAAAGTGTAACAGCAGATTCGGCGGTGATCATGCAATTAACCGATGCCAAACATGCCATTCACGTGCGAAATACTCGCACAGGGCAGGGTGTAATTGCGGTAGGAACCGGAAAAATCAACCGACTTGAGTTAAAGCACGTTGAAACAAATATGGATATTCAAACGGGTGATGTATTTGTCAGCTCTGGTTTGGGGCAGCTTTTTCCACCTGATTTTCCGGTAGCAGAGGTAGACAGTGTCGCATATAACCCCGGCGATCCTTTTATGAAGGTTAAGGCTAAGTCATTAACGGATTATAGTAAAACGCGTGAAATTTTGATGATTTGGCGAGCCGATTACTCTTCATTAGAAAAGACACTTGAGCAGAATGACGCGCAGCCTGTTGAAAGCAAACCATTACCCAACAAAGAAGAGGCTGAGAAGTAGTACATGGAAGATGTATTACCAAGATTCAAAGGTGCAATCATTCTTTCTTTGATTATTGCCTTTGTCTTAACTATTTTGCCATTAAGGGATAACTGGATCTTGTTAAGGCCTGAGTGGATTGCCCTGACTTTTATTCATTGGGCATTGGTCTCCCCGAGTAAGTCAAGTTTGATAGTCGCATGGTTTATGGGATTGCTAATTGATGTGCTATATGGTTCGATAATCGGGCAACATGCCTTAGGTTTTATTATCGTATTACTCATGACCTTAAGAATGCGTTCCCGCTTGCTTGTCGATAGTTTTTTCCAGCAACTATTCTTATTGTTTGTCGTTTTGGGAACCTATCTGCTTATAAATCTGTGGATACTTGGAATAACAGGTACAGCACCAGCGGGCTGGGGATATTGGTTAACGGTTATCAGTAGTTTAATAATTTGGCCGTTCTATCATTATTATCTGAGTTTTTTTCATGCAACTAGAAAGCCATTTGAATAAATACATGGCACCCCCCCTAGTTTTTGTTATCAGACCTTTTATCGTCTAAAACTACAAAATTAGCGGCTTAATTTATAGAAAACTACCATTGGGCAATTAGTAAGCATTAGGTTTTTCACTTTTGCTTTAAACCTGCTATTATCTGGGGGTCTGCACGGATGTAGATGAGTTGCTACCCCCTAACTTAGACTCTGACTTAGAATGATGAAGTGAAGTTGTTATAAAGTTAATTAGCAAACTCAAACAATAATATATTAATAACCACAACCTAATAAAAAAACAGGAGTACATCATGTCAAAAGGGCATATGCTACAAGAACCCTTCCTCAACGCTTTAAGAATAGAGCGTATCCCCGTTGCAATTTATCTTGTAAACGGTATCAAGCTACAAGGTCACGTCGAGTCATTCGATCAATTCGTTATTCTTTTGGGTAGCACAGTAAGCCAATTGGTTTACAAACACGCTATTTCTACTATTGTTCCTTCGCGTCCAATTAAATTAACGGTAGAAGAAGAACAACAATCTTAATTTCCTCATGTGTAATTAGCAGAGGCAAACTAATTGGAATTATTTGATAAACTCAGTCAGGGTGAAGCCCTGATTGAGCGTGCCGTATTGGTGCAAATTAACTTTGGTAAAAATTCAAATAAAAACCAGACTGTACAAGATGAACATGAGTTTAAGGAATTAGTTCGTTCCGCAGGCGCGCAAAGCTCTACCCTGATTACAGGTTCACGCTACTCACCTGATCCGCGCTATTTTGTTGGTTCTGGCAAAGCAGAAGAAATCAAAACGGCCGTTATTCAGCATGATGCCGATGTTGTTATTTTTGATCATGCTCTTTCTCCTGCACAGGAACGAAATCTTGAACGATTTATCGAATGTCGTGTTCTGGACAGAACCGCATTGATTCTAGATATCTTCGCGCAACGCGCCAAATCCCATGAAGGTAAATTACAGGTTGAGCTGGCTCAGCTTAAGCATATGTCTACCCGTCTGGTGCGTGGTTGGACTCACCTCGAACGCCAAAAAGGTGGTATCGGTATGCGAGGTCCAGGTGAAACACAGTTGGAAACGGATCGTCGTTTACTCTCAATCCGGATCAAGCAGATTAATAAACGCCTAGAAAAAGTCAGCAAACAACGCGAGCAAGGCAGACAACTGCGGCAGAAAACAGAAATTCCAACGGTATCACTGGTTGGTTATACCAATGCGGGCAAATCAACTCTTTTTAATAAAATTACAGGCTCGGAAGTTTATGCCGCTGACCAGCTTTTTGCCACTTTAGACCCAACCCTGCGCCGGGTAAACCTGCCTGATCAACAATCCATTGTACTTGCTGATACGGTTGGATTTGTGCGCGATTTACCGCATGATCTAGTAGCGGCATTTAGAGCAACCCTGCAAGAAACCATCGAAGCCGATTTGATTTTGCACGTTATTGATAGCAATGATGAACAACGTGATTTCTATCGTGAACAGGTTAATAATGTGATTCAGGAACTGGGTGCAGAAGACGTTCCGCAATTGGAAGTCATGAATAAAATTGACCTAACAGATCAAGTGGCTCATATTGAAGATCAGCATAATGGCTTGCCAGCACGTGTTTGGGTTTCAGCCGTCACTGGAGAAGGGCTTTCGGAGCTTAGTGAAAAGTTATCTGAAATATTCTCTCATAGTGTTTTCAAAGGACAATTACATTTGCATCCTGCTTTATCGCGACTGCGCGCCCAGTTTTATGAAGATAATGCGATTCTTAAAGAAGAAATTTCCGAAAAAGGCGAATACATTCTGGATGTTTGTATACAGCAACGCCGCCTAGATGCAATGCTGGAAAAAGAAGAACTAACAATAGAGCAACTGCAGAAATCGAGTAGAGAAATAGCAAAATAATTAATATGGCACCCTCATAGTACACTGTCTACGTAGACAGTGTACTCGTTATTAGCATCAGCTCAAGAAAAGCAGTAAGCTATGCTTCTTTACTGAAAAATCCAATATTCGAGAAATCACATGCCTCAAAATTCACCTCAAGACAACGAAAAAATACTAAATATCATAAAAGAATGGTTAGAAGCCTCAGCACGAACCGCAACCGATAAACAATTTGATGAGCATTTCAATTTAATATCTAAAGATGTCAGAGTCAAAGGTGTACCAGGTTTTGATAGCATCAGCTATGATGATTGGGCAAGGCAAACTAAGCAAGACTTCAAAGATGACGTACTTAAAGGCGTTAGCTATGAAGGCTTAAAAATACTAGCCGCCAATGAAACCCAAATTATGTTCAAAACGGTTGAAACAATTTTTGTTAATGATGGCTCAAAAAAAACACAGGGTGTTGAGATTTTATTAACCCAGGAAGAAGATGGTGTTTGGCGTGTTGTTCAAGAACGCGTATTGACTGCTGGTGAATGTATTCATGATGGCTTGATGAAGAGTCTGTGATTAAATTTATAGAATAAACACGCTGTTATACACATTCGTTTTGCTATATACTTACAAAGTATATGCTAGTAATACTTGTGAAAAATAATCATGTCATTATCATCCGTAGCTGTCAAATTAGAAGACGATATTAAAGAGCGCATTCAAAACCTAGGCGAAATAAAAGAACGTTCAAGCCACTGGCTAATGAAACGTGCCATTCTTGACTACCTTGAAAAAGAAGAACTTATTGAGAAAGAGAAACAGGAAGATAAACAACGCTGGGAAAACTACGCTCAAACGGGCGAGGTGATCAAACATACTGATATGAAAGACTGGTTAAAGTCTCTCTAATTACTAATGATAAAAAGAGAATTAACCTGGCTACCTGAAGCCAAAGAAGATATCGCACGTTTACATGAATTTCTAAAACATAAAAACTCAGATGCCGCTTCTCGTATGGTTAACTTACTTTTAACGGGAGCAGACCAGCTATCGGACTTTCCCGAAATTGGAATGCCTTTAGGAGATAAATTAAAGCGCCGTGAGTTATTTTTAGCATTTGGTGCTGGAGCTTATGTTTTGCGGTATGTTTTGACTGAGAAGAATATTGTTGTTATTCGAGTTTGGCATTCTCTGGAAGATAGGTAACAACAAATCAACTAAGCCTACAAACCGTTATCTTGCAGCCAATGCTCTAACAATGCAATATGCCAAAGTTTATTGCCCTGAATCCTCGTATGGAACTCATCTGGCTTTGCCAATAATTTATCAACGTAGCTGCGTTGATAAATACCGCGCTCTTTACACTTTTGCGAATTTAAAATATCTTGCATAAATTCTAAAAATTCACCGCGTACGTATTTGAGAGCAGGCACTGGGAAGTAACCTTTTTTGCGGTCAATTACGCTGTCGGGAATTAATCCTCGTGAGATTTGTTTAAGGACGAATTTTCCGCCATCTTGTAATTTCATATGTGGGGGCATTTTGGCGGCAAGTTCTACTAGCTCGTGATCCAAAAACGGTACACGAGCTTCCAAGCCATGTGCCATGGTCATATTATCGACGCGTTTTACAGGGTCGTCGACAATCAGCATAGTGGTATCGGCGCGAAATACTGCATCGATAAAAGTTTCTGCGTGTTCGGTTTCTAGTAGTTCTGTTAGTGTTTCTGCGGTGTAATCACGATCAATAAAAGCTGGCATTAGCATATCTGCCATCTCATCGTGATCACGGTCAAAGTAGAATTGGCGAAAGCGTTCAAGGTGCGTTCCTTTTGCCTTATTCATTTTATCGTACCAGAAATAACCACCGAAGACTTCATCCGCGCCTTGCCCTGATTGCACCACTTTTACATCTTTAGCGACTTGCTCGGAGAGAAGATAAAAGCCAATCGCATCTTGTCCAAACATCGGCTCTGCCATATTGGTAATTGCTTCAGGTAGACGGATTAGGGTCTGCTCATTGGGGATGTGGATTTTATGATGATTGGTATTAAAACGCTCAACCACTGCATCTGAAAATTCAAATTCACTGCCCTTTTCTTCGGGCTGATCATCAAAACCGATACTGTAAGTCGGAATATCTTTAATTCCAATTTCATCCAGCAGGCCGACTAACAAACTTGAATCTAATCCTCCTGAAAGCAATACTCCAACTGGCACATCCGAAATAGCATTGCGACGGCTCACCGCTGTTTTTAATGATTCGTGAATAGCTTCAGTCCATTCTTCATCACTCATTTTTTCTTTGGGGCGACTCGCATCGAGTGTCCAATAACGATTAAGTTGCTGCTCACCATTTTCTTTGATTAGCAATGAATGGGCAGGTTCTAATTTACGAACTCCTTTTAATACCGTCATCGGCGCGGGTACAACCGCGTGCAAGGTGAATAGATGGTGTAAGGCTACAGGATCAAGTGATGTATCAATTTCACCCGAACTATTTGAGGCTAATAGCGCTTGAGTGTTTGATGCAAAGCGAAAACCATTTTGAGTAAAGGCATAGTAAAGTGGCTTGATGCCCATGCGATCACGCGTTAAAAATAAGGTCTTTTCTTTTAAATCCCAAATGGCAATGGCAAACATGCCCAAAAAGCGTTTCACACATTCTGTGCCCCATTCAGAATAGGCTTTCAAAATGACTTCGGTATCGCTGGTGGAAAAGAAAGTGTGCCCTTTTGCTTCAAGCTTTCTGCGTAGTTCTGGGTGGTTGTAAATGGTTCCGTTAAAAACCAGCGCCAGACTTAACTGTGGATCAATCATTGGCTGATTGCCTTTTTCTGATAAATCCAGAATAGATAAACGTCGATGCCCAAATGCGAGCGAGCCATCTGAGAATGTGCCACCATGTTCCGGGCCACGTTTCTCAATTTTTTCCATCATCGCCTGGATGTGGTTTAAGTCTGGTAGGCTACCATCTAGTCTGTATTCGCCGCAAATTCCGCACATTTAATTATTACCCATCAATAACAAGTAAGGATATGAGAACATATAAATTAAAGAATGTCGAAGCCCATTGCGGGTTAGGATGTTAGTTCATCTAGCAAACTCTGGTTCTTCTGTTGCTGTTTTTCCAGAGTAATACGATTTGCATGAAAGATGCTTTCGAGATCCTTTACTGCCTTGTTAAAATCATTATTGATTACTACATAATCAAATTCATCATAGTGCTTAATGTCGTCACAGGATTGCCCCAGACGTTTGGCAATCACTTCATCACTATCTGTGCCTCGCCCGCGTAAACGATTTTCCAATTCTGTTTTTGAGGGTGGCAAGATAAATATCGACAATGCTTCCGGCATTAGTTCTCGAACCTGTTGCGCACCTTGCCAGTCAATTTCCAGAATTACATCAACACCTTTTACTAACAGACTGTCTACGGCGGCTTTGGATGTGCCGTAATGATTGCCAAAAACATTAGCATGTTCCAGAAATTTATTCTCATGCACATCATTCAGAAATTCATCAGCGCTAATGAAATGATAGTGTTTTCCATCAACTTCACCTTCACGGGCTGCTCGAGTAGTGTGTGAAACTGCCATTTCAGCATCCGCTAAAGTTTCCAGCAATTTTGAAATCATACTTGTTTTGCCAGCACCGGATGGAGCCGATATGATGTACAGAGTTCCGTTCATTCTGATAACCAAGGTAGATAAAATTAATATGCACATTATTACCGTCCCTGCTTTCTCTGACAACTATATCTGGTTAATTTGTGATGAAAATAAACGATATGCGTTAATTGTTGATCCGGGGGATCCGAGGCAGCTTATGCTGACTTTAGAAAAGGAACAGATTGAGCCAATCGCTGTCCTCATCACACATTTTCATTTTGATCATGCTAATGGACTTCCTACACTGCTAGAACGTTACCCTGATCTACCAATTTATGGCCCACAAAGTGAACAGGATTTGTTACAAAATTATCCCAACTATCCGCCTCAATATGGACCTGCCAGTAATTGCTTTGCAAGCATTAAAAATATTTCTAATCCGCTGCTTGGTAACGAAGAACTGCACTTTGATGAGATTGGTTGTAGCTTTCAGGTTATGAATATTCCCGGTCATACATCAGGGCATATTGCCTATTATGATGCGTTAAATAAAAAGCTGTTTTGTGGTGATACGCTATTCGGCGCAGGATGTGGACGAGTTTTTGATGGCAGTATGAAACAGTTGCATGACTCACTGCAAAAAATTGCGCAATTACCAGAGGATACCCTTCTTTATTGCGCCCATGAATATACGCTGGATAATCTTGGATTTGCCAAGTGGGTGGAGCCAGATAATGCTGATATACTGGCACGAGAAGAAGCTGATATGGCATTAATTGATTCTGATCAGGCAACCGTGCCATCACTATTGTCGCTGGAGCTGAAAACAAATCCCTTTATGCGAACTCATATACCCCAAGTGATTGAAAGGGTGGCGCAAGCTAAAAATAAGGCGCAAGCTAGCAATAAAACACTAAATAATTCCGCCGAAGTATTTGCAGCAATGCGCAACTGGAAAGATAGTGAGTATGATTAGGGGGTTGATTATTTATGCTACAAATAAACCGCTGATACAAAAAACTAGGGGGGGTGCCAATGAGGCTGTGAAAGTATTCGTGGAGCTCATAAAAAGGGTTAAAATTTCCCAGCTTTTGCTTAAAAATTCAGTAAAGAACTAGCTATTCACTTCATTTTTGCACAAAATCTGTAAAATTTTCCCTCATTTTTCTTTCGCCCCAGAATACTTTCAAAGCCCCAAATAATTAATTTAGATATTTAGCGTGCGCCATTCCCCTGTTTCCAAACCATCAATTGTCCAGGAACCCACCCGGTAACGAATCAAACGCAGGGTAGGGTGTCCAATGGCCGCAGTCATGCGTCTGACTTGTCGGTTACGTCCTTCGGAAATAGTGATTTCCAGCCAGCTATCAGGAATGTTTTTACGGACCCGTATCGGTGGATCACGCTCCCAAAGCAGATAAGGTTCATTCATTAAACGCACTTTGGCAGGCTTAGTCATGCCGTCTTTTAACTCTATTCCGTTGCGTAATTTTTCCAGATCGGCTTCTTTTGGCTCACCTTCAACTTGAACCCAGTAAGTTTTGCTCATTTTTTTGTTTGGATGGGCAATGCGATGTTGTAGCTTTCCATCATCAGTTAAAACGAGCAAACCTTCACTATCTTTATCTAGCCGTCCTGCTGCATAGACATTATTATCAGAAATAAAATCAGCCAGTGTTTTGCGTCCTTCTGAATCAGTAAACTGAGTAAGTACACCAAACGGTTTATTAAATAGTATTATTTTTGACATCTGGTTAAACTACCACACTATGCGAATCACATCTCATCTGATCACCCTTCTTCTTGGTACTCTATTGCTTTCATCTTGCAGCGTTATTTTGCCTGAGATGAATAAACCTCGCTCGGGAGAAAGCCCAAAGAGTCTATCCACAAACAATCGCTCTGAAGAGCTTGCTTTATTTATGACATTCTCCGGCGGGGGCACACGCTCTGCGGCTTTGTCTTATGGTGTATTGCAGCAACTACGTGATACTTCCGTGACGATAAATAATAAAAAACGCAGACTGCTGGATGAAATTGACCTGATTTCCTCAGTTTCTGGCGGTAGTTTTACTTCGGCTTATTTTGGTTTATTTGGTGATCGTATTTTTAAGGACTTTGAAAAGAAGTTCCTGAAAAGGCGTATTCAAACAGAATTGGTACGCCTCTCATTATTAAGCCCCAAAGCGTGGATTCGTTTGGCGCCAAGTTTATTTGAGCGCAGTGATCTAGCGGCAGATTATTACAACCGCCTTATTTTCAAAAAGAAAAGATTTGCTGACTTAAGAAAAGATGCGCCCTTAATTATTATCAACGCCACTGATTTATCTCTGGGGCAGGGATTTGCATTTACTGGCTATCATTTTAGCTGGATTTGTTCTGATTTAAATAGCTATCCCATTTCACGTGCGGTTGCTGCATCAGCCGCTGTACCCATTGTTTTTTCGCCGATTACTTTAAAAAATCATGCGGCAAATTGTCAGTATTCACCCATAGTCTGGGGTATTCAGGATAAAAATAAAGTCGTTAAGGTTTTTAATAAACAAAAGCGCTATGAAGATGCATTAAAAATACAAGCCTACCGTGATAACAAAAACTTAAAGTACCTGCATCTTGTGGATGGTGGAGTCGCAGATAATTTGGGGATACGCTCAATACTGAATACTATTTCCTTTCACAATGACAGTATGTGGTACGCGATGAAAACCTATGGCATGCGAAAAACCAAAAAAATGGTATTTATGACGGTGAATGCCGCCAGTTTTCTAAATCCAAGTGTCGCAAGTAGAAGACGTGCGCCATCAACCGTCAATATTATTGACACCACCACCACCATCCAGTCCAATAAATACAATACAGAAACCATTGATCTACTCAGTAGTAAATTTCCTTTGTGGAAAAAGCAGGTTCAAGCGGGTCGCTGTAAAGAACAACCTTCCCCTGATTGTGCCGATATTGAATTTGAGTTAATAGAGATTAGCCTCGAAGACCTAACTGAAAATGAAATCAAGGAATTAGGTATTGTACCAACCGCATTGGAATTGCCTGGCAAAACAGTCGATCAGCTAATTTCTGCGGGTAAGAAGCTGACAGTACGTTCTAAAGCGTTTCAAGAGTTATTGCGGGATTTGAAATAAAGCTCTATTTTTAAATGGCACCCCCCCGGGTTTTTAGCATCAGCGCAACTATTCTATAGCAAATCAAGAACAGGGTAAATGGTCTGATATGAGTAATATATGAATATATCATGATCTAGAGCATGCTCTTGGCTATACATTTATTGAACCTAAGCATAAAATAAACTTTCCTATTGCCTTTGGGTTATTAAAATGGAAAAGTGCTACGAATTTTTATTTTGCGAAGTAGAAGACTGCGCTAGACGTGAGGTTGAGGACAAGCAGTGCTGGGAAATTGAAGGTACATCATGTTATGGGCATAGCGATTTATTTTCAAATTTTCGATTATTAATAGAGGGCAAGATGGACGCGTGTAAAAAATGCAGTTATTACAAGTTGTATTATAATTCCTAGTAAAAAGGGACACTATAATCCTATCCCATTAATCCATCGCTATTCGAACCAAAAGATTGGACACCCAATATTTAATACTCAAAGTTAGACTGTTTATTCTATAGAATCCGCTGATCCCAAAAAGTGGGGAGGCTGCCACTTAATCCGCTGATTCTGTACAACTAAGAACACGACGAACAATCATAAAATTAGCAATTTTATTCAAAAAGGGAACAAAAATACAAATTTAAAACCTGCTAAGTGGCTATAAATAGCTGATGAATAAGGTCTATTATGATATGAATTAGATGCTTATGGGGTGTAGTTAAATAATTCTTTTGGAAAAACAGAGGTTTAAGACCTGATAATATATTAAAAGGTCGCAGACCTTATTGATATACTGTTATGTGTCTGCGACGCAAAAGCATAAAGTATAAGCATTACCTCCATCTCATGCAAAAGCATGTAAAACAAGGGGGGTGTCCTTCTAGCTATTACTCTCAACAAGTAATTCATCGCCATATTCCTTACAGGCATCGAGTAACTCCAACACAATTTTTTCATCGGAAAGAGCACGCGAGATTGCAACGCCCCCAATCATTAGGGCTGAAAGCACATAGTTCTGTCTCTTTCTTGAAAGCGAATGGCTTAGTTGTTTGTTAAGAATATTAATAAAATTATTGTAAACATCTGTATAAGCAATTTGTACTTCTTTTTCACGAGTGGCAACATCTGTCGCCAGAAAAGCCAACGGACAAGGAGCAGTCTTTTGTTGAACGTGGTTAATATCTAAATAATCAGCTAGAAGTTTAGACACATCTACTTCTTGATCTTGTGCTAAAGCGCTATTCTTTATCGCTGAAGTAATAGCTTTTCTATAAAGCTCTTGTTTTGATTTGAAGTGGGCGTAAAAAGCACCATTGGTTAGTTGAGCATCTTTCATTACATCGGTAATTGCTACGTTATCAAACCCCTGAGCTGAAAAAAGTTTCACTGCACTTTCAATAATTCGTTCGCGAGTTCTTTGTTTTTGTTCAGTCGGCCAAGGCATAATTACTCTCTTACAATATTACATTGAACATATTGTGACATTGCTTATGATGCTTATCAACCGAACAACAAGAGAAATAAATATGAATAAAGAGCTAACTTTTAAGGAAAAAGTTATAAAAGTTGAATATAGTGAAAAAGCAAATGATATGGCGCAAAGGCTAAATTCTCCCCTTATAATAGAAATACAAATTTACTTTAGTTGTATGCTAGGAAAAAGACTAGCCTATTATAGTGACTCTCCAATTCTAGGAGCGTATCAACTTGAAACTAATCAGTTCAAAGAAATACTTGAAGACTCTCAACAACTCACTGAAAATGTTTATATTCGGTTTAATATAGTTATGACAATAGATTGCCCTATTTCAGATTGCATTGGTCCGCCACCGCTTACAGATTTTAAGATTGTTGGTAGTGAGATTTATGTACCAAGTTGGTTAAATATTGATGCTGAAAACGAGATGTTTACAGGAGAGTATGGCTGGAAATCTTCCCAAGCAGGCTTGAAAAATACTAGGCAAATACGCGGTGCAGTATTACAAAAAAATGACTATTTGAAACCTGATAAAATCAAAAAAATTAACAATAATAAATAAAAGCAAAAACTTACAATGAGGGTATTACGATGAACAAGTCAATGAAGGCTAAAATAATTAAGGTATGTAGTGAAAAAATAGAAAAGAAAGGAACTAATGTTGGTTTATCTTTCTATGCATTTTTTGCCAATAAAAATGATAATCCAGAACTGTTAATGGAAGTTGCTACATGGTGGATTATTACCAATAAACTTGATCACTTTGAAAAAGCGGTGAAAATTAAAAAAATTGTAAGTGAAATGGATTAAACTTCTACTATTCTGTAAGTAGTTGAAATTATTAAAAAAACATAACGAATAAGGTTAGATCGTGATTCGAGCGCAGCGAGAAGCCACGAGCTGAACCGTTTGTTGTACAAGCCCGGCTATTATTGCCACTT